>JGI24006J15134_10001323_pt1 | contig 14188 bp, 10 predicted proteins | sample LinPmetageLP53_FD_15134 | JGI IMG/M metagenome (IMG submission 15134) | reverse complement strand
GGTTCTACAACAGTATCTTCTTTTAACTCTACATCCTTATCTAGCTTCTGCCATCGCTGGCCTTCATCATCAGTAAATATTCCGTCATCCTCTTTAATATCTAGCTTTGGTTCATCCTGTAACGAAAGTTTTTTACGACCGTCTACCGTCTTATCAAACTTAGGAACCACATCTTCTGTCTGCTTTGGCTGTAATTTTTCTGTAACCTTTTTCGCAGCGGCCTTGGGTACTTCGACAGAGGATGTCGCACCAGTGCTTATTGTACCACCTACAGACGCTCCGATTGTGGCTGCCTCGATAATGCGTTCAGCAATTTCACCCGGCTTAAACTCTTTCCCTGCTATTAATTCTGCCCCAATGCCTGTCGCTTCCTGACCGCCCTCTGTTATACCTTCCGTTAAAGAGGCTACGCCACCCTTGGAAACCACCTTCGCTGTGATGCTTCGCTCGATTAATTCCGCCGTCTTCTTCATCCCCATCTTGGCAAATACTCCGGGGGGGACACCTTTGATTATAAACCCAAGTCCGATGTTTTCTAGCATCGCAGCGATCATTCCACCACCCTTGGACAACGCCCTGCGTTCCTTAGTTGACAGACCCTCGATGTCTTTGAGGTTTGCATTAATCTCATTGGTCATTATGTCTGGAGTCATTGTCCCCAAGGAAGCAATTGACCTTGCCATAGCTGGGCCAGACGCACCTATATTTCCTGCCAGAAAGGAGGGGATGTCACTCACCCCTTCTACGTCCTTAGTACCCATCACTCTTTTTGCTTCCTGAACCTTGGTTCTGTCTGTAACCTCTTGCTCTAATGCAGCTAGTTCCTCGGCCGTCTTGGGGCGTTTGGGAAGTCCCCCACTCCCGATTGTAAGGAGCATTTCCGACAAGGCATCCCAAGGATTCTCCTCGATATGCTGACGATCAGATAAATCACCAATGGCCTTGTTTAACTGGAGGGTATTTTCACCATACTTAACGGCGGGGATAAAATCTCGTATAATCTCTTGAGGTACGGGGACTGTATCCGGGCCAAGACTAGCTTGTCTTTCTTCCATCTGACTGTTCAGGTTCTGTGCCTGAAGATGGGGCATCATGTCCGGCAGGGTAGGTCTAGATTGCAAAATCTTTCGGGAGTCGTCCCCCATTGCATCGATGGCTGAAAAATCAAACTCTATGCGGTTGGGTTTTTCCGAACCCATTGCATCGATGCCTGAAAAATCGAATTTCATTTTATTGTCCTTGTGTTTTAGACCGTGGAATTACGGAAGCAAGAATCTCTAAAGCGTCATCTCTAGTTAAAGCACCTTTTGTCTGCGCGATAACCTGTTTAGCAAATGCATCAATCTGATTTTTTTCCCATCCTTTGACGTTCTTACCCTGCAACCCCTTCATAACACTTATTTTCATTTCTTCAGGACTGCCCATTTTTTCTGGGACTGTTTGAGTTGTTGCTTGAGTTGTTGCTTGGGGCAGTTCAGGGAAAACTTCTTTGGGGCTACCACCACCTATCCCCAATATTTTTAGAAGTTGGGAGATTGAGGAGTCACCGGGGTTTTTTTGTAATGCCTTTATCAGCGGCATTTGGTCACCCCACCCTTCCTCTGCTTCCTCTGCTTCCTCAACAGAATTACCAGAGGCATCTAGCATAAATCTTTTTTTATCAAGTGGGTTAGAAGCGGTAGTAGTAGTGGTAGTCCCTTTCCCCTCACGCTTGTTTGGGTACATCAATTTGTTATAAGTGCTAGTAGCAAAATTACCAGCCCTCGCTATTTCAGTCTCTTGCCTTAGTTCCTCAACCTTCTTCCTTTCTTTTTCAACCTCTACTTTTGCTGCGTTTACTGCATCTTTGTTTTTGGACAAAAATCTAGCAATATCTTTTTCGACTTGGACTTTCATCCTTTTGTGTGCATTTAGAGCAGCCCTACTCAGGGCATCCTTTTCCTGTGCTTCTATCTTTTTTAAGGTAGCATCTAGATTTGCATTTTTCTTCTGCAACCCTTCGTACTCGACCTTCAACTTATCAGGCAATTTTTCAAAAATTAATTCCTCTTGTTCCCTCTCTGCTTTAACTTTTAGTGTTCTTTCCTTTTCAGTATCTACCTCCTTCTCCACTTTTTTTGTTCTTTGCTTCTGAGTATTAAGGACTTCAGTCTCTGTCTTTATTTTCTGATCGAGCAATTCTCGCTTCTTTTTTTCTGTAAGACCCTTAGTAAACCCTTGGTTCCAATCAATCAAGACTCTTTCCTTGATCGCTGCTATTTGTTCATCATTCAGTTCCCCCCTCAATTCCATTTTGTTTAAAACTTCTGCTGTTCTTTGGTCTAATAACTTTACATCAGCTGCTGTTATCTTCTTATAACCTTCTGTCCTAGCTTTATACATTCTGCCTTGAGATGTAAAAACATCTACTTTTGCATCAGTTAAGGCTTGCCCTTGTTTCCCCGAAAAATCATAATTCTTATTAATAGAATCGCCACCAAGTGTGCGGTATACTCTTGCCAATCCTTCCATGTGATCAGGGGAATAACCTTGTCTCTGGATAGTAATATTTTCATCAGGCCGCCCCACTTGTTTTACATATTTGGGCGTACCCCCTGAAATCAATTGTTTCCCCAAAGTAGACAATTCTTTCCCTTTGTCCACTTTTTGCTGTTCCTGATCTGCCAGTAACTCTGCTTTTCTTTTTTGAGCATCAATTAGTGCCTCCCCCTTTAACCCCCCTTGGAAGTCAGTAGAATTTTTCCCTAAATGTCTCATTAATATTGCGTCTAAGGATAACCCCTCCACTCCTGTCGAAGCATTTAACGCATCCCATAACCCTTGCTTCTTACGGTTATCCATCGTATTCCCTTCAAGGATAGCCATCTTATTGAGATTAGTCATGTAGTTGGAATCAGCATTCCCCCTCAGACCCATAGCTTGCCCTAAGTGGTTAGTTATCTCAGAAAGTTCTGAATCTTCGTAATATTTATTTCGGTTTCTTTTAGCCATTAGTATCCTTTAATTAAGCTGCTCCATGTGTTTTCCAAGTAGGTGAAGCGTTACCAGTTGACCCACTTGACGCAGTAGACCCTCCAATGATAGTTGGGTCTTCCCCTCCGCCTGATGAGGACATTAAATACATTCCATATAAATCTGCCAGTTGCCCCATAACATCTCCCCCTTGGTCGTAAGTCTCTGCGGCTTCTTTCATTCCAATTTCGGTAACACCTTGGTTGCCTTTTAATTTCCCAGCTATATTTGAAGCAAGTGCATTTGCATCTGCGAAGTCTGGATTATATTCCCCCATCGCGCCTGTTAGTGCCGTTAACTTTGCTTTGTCTGCACCACGCTTTTGAACTTTTGTCCCAGAAGATTTTATTGCTGCCGCCATTGCATCTTTGACAATCTGCGGTGCAGAAGAAGAGACTAATTTATCTCCACCTTTAATAACTCCCGCCTTGTTCATAATGTCCGTGATACGCGCAGACTCAGCAGCAGTGTCTGCTGTGACATTATCTTTCCCAAGTTTATCTAACAAGTCATCTTGTTTTTCTGTATTCTCCTGAGACAAAATATCCCGCTTTGTGGAGTTATCATCCATCAACCAGTTTTGCCTGTCCTTGCCTGTCTCGAAGGCATCGTTTTTTCTGTCTGTCGCAGCTGCGACTAAGGCCAGATATATTGCTATTTCAAATCCTGTCATATTCCCTTTTATGGTTGTGTATTAAGTGCGGGCGGTGGCCCTTGTGCAACGGTCGTCCCTCTTGGCAGTCCCGTCTTTGGGTCTATTGCATTTATCATTACACCATCTTCGTCTGTGTACCCTTGCGATCTGTCATCCGGGCCATCACCAGTCCCGTAATAAGTTGCATTTGGATCACCATATTTTTTGTTATAATCCTTAAAAAATTCTGGATCGTAGGAAGAAGTTGGATCAGCAAATCCCGACAAGTCTAAGTCCGAAAAATCAAAGTTGGCAAAATCCTCTTCAGTATTAAGCCCTTGAAGCGTACCGTAATTGTCTGAATACCAATTGTCCGCCGCTGCTTGAGCGTGTGTGCCGTAATTCCCCGCCATCGTTGCTAGTCTCGCCCTTTCTTCTTCTGCTATTCCAGTTAGTCCAGTTTGTTGGTCTGCAAGACCCTGACCCGGCGCATTGAATTCAGAAAAATTGGATGAGTTTAAATACGCATCATCTAAACCCAATTGGGCTGCCGCATAGTCTTCTTCTAAATCATCCCCAAATGCAGCATTGAAAGCTGCCTCACCATCAGCGATTTCTAACTCGTCAAATTTTGTCTGTAGCTGCCCCTGCCAATCTTCTCTGGCAGCGTCTACTCTCGCGACTCGCTCCATCTCTAATCTCTCTGCTTCTGCTCGTGCTGCTGCTTCCCGTGCCAATCTTTCTGCCTCACCATTATTATTACCTTCGGGGACGTCTGGCGTAATGTTGGGTTGGCCAGTCCCATTATTCCAAAAGTCTAAGCCCTCTTGTTCCATCCAACCTAGAGGATTAAACTCTCCTGTATTATAAATACTATAAAAATCATTATCCCCTGAATCTCCTGAACTTTCTGTACTACCAAAATTGCTGGATGTGCCCGGTGATGCCCCTTCATTATTACCATAATTGCCGTCTCCAGCAGCCGGGGAATAACTTCTCAGTCCAGTATTTTTATCGATTTCCCCAGACCCGCCAAATGCTTTTAGCAATTGGCCCTCTTCTGGAGTTATATGAGCAAGAGTATGCCCCCGTGGCCCTGCTTTTTTTAATTCTTTTATTGATTCTTGAAAGTTTAAATCATCCCACATTTTTACCTCACCGATCTTGAACTGTTTCTTTTTTCAAAATTTTGAATAGACTCGCGAGTCTTCCTGCGATTCTCTATTTCATCACGCTGGGCCAATCCCGCCGTGATTTTCCCAAACACATCCACCAGTGGATCAAACTTTGGTGGTTGATTTAATATCCCCGCTTGAGAATTTGACAGACTAGCGGCCAGATCAGGATTCGCATTTACTTCGTTTAGCTTAATCATCCTCTCTTTTGCATCTGCAACATCCTGTTCTGTCCCAGCAGCTGCCTCTAACGCGTTGCTCGCCAACTCCTGTTGCTGGAACGCAAGGTCTTCCGCAGCTTTCGATTTTCGATTAACTTCAGTTGAACTGTTAAATCTCCCCCCACGGGCCAATGCGTACTGCAATTGTTTTAACCCCTCTGCGTATTGGTCTTCCAACTGGGGCTGGGCATAATCCATATATGCATCTGAAGTCCGATCATAAAAGTCTTGATCATACTGTGAAAAAACATCCTCTATATTTGCAAGGCCAGCATCTACTTTCGCTTGCCGTTTTGCCTCATCAGCTTTAGCTTTTTCGTATGAGGTGTCTTCATAATCTGTTTCGCCAAAAATGAGATTCATCACATCTGAAATTACTGGTATCGCCATATTTATCCTGCTTCGTTTAATGTGTAGTGAACAGCCAAATTCCCTAATTTGGCTGCACCCGTTTGCTCATTTTCTAACCTCAAGGCTAGATGCGTTGAGGTTGTAGATACTCCGACTCTTCCTAACCCATAAGTAACTTTATTTAAAGTTGCCGCTGTTTCGTTAGTTTCAATATCTGTGGGGTCAGGGGCCGTTTTTACTACCCAAGTCGAGGAGCAAACTGCATCGATGCCTGACCACATCTTGTTCGTTGCAGGGGACTGTGCGTCTAGAAAGGGCAACTGTACAGTGACTTTACAATTGTCATACTGATCATTTTTCTCTCCGCCAAGGGAATAAATCTTGTCTCCGCTGCGACAGAGAATTTGTTTGCCGTCAAATGCCCAGTCAGTAATTACAAATCCGGGTTCATAGACAGACCATGCTGATACTGCGCTTGATGGAAAGTAACTGAATACATATACCTTTGACCCAATTGCTAAATAGTATCTTCCTGTCCGCGGGTCTAAAATTGCACAAGCGTCTCTCCCATCTGCCGGGTCATTCTGGATTGCTTCGATGATCATTTCATCTATGGGATTGCCAATGTCTCCCAAAATTGCGGAGTTACTAGAGTCTTTAGCCTTTAAACTTCTGATGCCGGAGCGTGATAGATAAAATACGTCTGAATCCCCAATCTTTTCAACAGACTTGGATGCGATTGTACCTGTATTGTTTAACACCTGAACAAGCTGAAGTAAATCGGGGTCTGGATCGTAGTACCAGATTTGGATGCAGTCTTCGGCGAACAGTGCCATATTCTCAAAATAAGTTTCAATCGCCATTAACTCTTCTGTATTCCGTGCATGGTTAGAAAGGACTTGGAATCCTGCTCCACCATCCGAATGTAAACTTGATGTCCAATCTGTGGGGTCATTGACTACACAGAATCTCCAGTTACTTTCTTCTAAAGCATGGATAGCATATTTATTTGAAAAAACAAATTGTCCTGCCTGTGCCGCACTGGAAATTGCTGTCCCTCCTGAAATAGTGCTATCATTTGTAAAGATTACATTCCCTAATCCTGTACTAATGGAAACTGCAAATCCGTTAGGCTCAATCCCGCTCTTTTCCGCAATAACAGTACAGATTCCTCCATTTGCCACCGCTTCGTAATTGGGGGAAGTTTCTGTAGTATTAATTTCATCCGCCAGTAAACGGGCCGTATTGGAATTGCTATCTGTCCAAAGAACTGGACTGCCAATAATTGACTGTCCGTCAATTGTATAATCATTAATTGCGTTATTAACACCTCCAGCAAGGACACCAGCAAAGTTTGAGATATTAAAATCTCCTTCTATTTCTTTCACTACCGAAAGTCCATTTTGGCCTGTCCCTCTAGTTTCTGAGGTTATAGTTACTCTCGTAGTAGCATCTACGGCAGCAGTATAATTAGGCGAACTTGTATGGGCATTGATTGCATCCGCAATAGCAGTTGCAGACGTTCCATTGTCAGTTGTATATGCGACAGGTGAAGCTATAATATCAACGGCATTTATACGAAGCGTTCTTAAATTATTGCCGGGAAGATTTGTCCCCCCATTTACTGTAAATTGTGTAAAAGCAGCTGTGCCAGTTGTGGCAGTATTACTTCCAGTTACGATTGTAATTTTGCCTCTTGCCCGTCCATCGTAAATATCAATTATTCTATTGGGAGCAACAGTTGCGGTTGTTGTAAATGCAGGATTACTGTGATCGCCCCAATAGTGAAAAATCTTACCATCCTCAAATTCAATCGCAGCATAAGGCTCCCCGTTGTAGAAACACACTGACCTAACCTTTGCCATTGCAAAAGCACCCGATGTTGGTGGCTGCCCAAATTTGTGTTCCATCCTGTAGTAGTTCAAATTAGCTGGCTGGGTCGCCATGCTCGGAGCGGATTCACTTCCAAAGACGTAGACCCTACCTCCTCCGGCAGCAAGTCCATGAGTGCCAGACGGTAAAGTCGTCCACTCTTTAAATGCGTTCCGTTTCTCTATTTCGCCCCCCCGCGTTATGTGTGCGTTAGTTAGTCCCGCAGTCCCAGATGCATCAAGTCCATATAAGCTGCCCGGTACGCTGGTAACAGCTGTCCTGCGCGTATCTATTCCCGATTTGAAATCTTCAACAAGAACGTATGGCATTATGGCCTTGGGATAGGGAGTGGGCCGCGGGCAGTATAACTGTCACCGCCACCGCCGCCGATTACAACTGACGTAGTTTTTGATAACCTTGCTCTCAACCGCTGGTAATGTGCGTTTGCTTGTCCCGCCTTTACTTTTGCATCAGGCGATTTTTGTCGAGTCAATAATTCGCTTGCCGCGAAAAGCACTATAAGCTGATCATCAAGATCAGCTGTGTCTGAAAGAGATATAAAAGGAGAAAGGTTCCCTGTACCTTCTAATCTAACCAATCCCTCCCCCGTTGTAGTATTAGAATTATTACTTGGAATTGGCCACACCTCTATTTGAGATTTACCATACGCTTCGTATCTTTCAACGGGCCAAGTCCTAATCCCTCTGTCCGAATCATGAATTGAATATTCATCAGAAGAGATGCCATATTCCAAGCGGCTCCATATTCCGCCATATTTCAAGGAAGCTTTTTGAACACGCTCCAGTGTTATCCCAGCTTCAACAATATTGTCATTTGAATCAAAAACAGGGCCGGGGACATCGTAATATCGGGAACCCGCTTGAAGAGTTATATCCTTTTTAACTTGAAGGAAAGGCCATGCAAAATCATCCCACAACCTTTTCTGAACACGGGTCAAGAGATTGATCATCATATCCTGCGTCCCCTGCCCCATAGATGCAGAGATAGCGTGGCCCGACTCACTTCTTAGGTCATCTAATAGGACTTGGAGCGTGACATTTCTCATATTTTATTCCTTCTCGACAGGGTCTTTTTTCTGTTTAGCACCACCAAATCCTATAGGGGCGGAACCTTTTTCAAATAAATTAGGATCAAGTTTTAACTCCTTTATATCCAGAGGAAGTTCACCGTAGCTGCCAAAAACCGCTGCGACTTTTTCTGGTGTATAAATATCATTTAACCTCTCCCGTTCATCTATAGAGTTTATGTCTTCTTTGCCATAAATGGCAATATTAGTTACTGACCCAAGTCCGTGAAGGTGGGTAATTAATTTAAGTTCAGGGGCAGTCATTCCCTGTTTTAAAATCTGACTTCCTAGTTCACCGTTCAGAGCCACAGTGGCACGATAAGTAGTTTCCATATTATTTTGCTATTTAAGGTTAGGCAACCCCGGAGGGTTGCCTAGTTAGGTCAAGGGTTACGCTATTTCGTAAACACCGTGACAGTTTACTTGAGACGCACACAGTACCGCAGTAGTTGTGATTGCCTTGTAGAACACATAAGATGTATGTGGTCTAGCTGGTGAATGCTTCTTCATCTTCTCACCTTCCATGTACGATAAGTACAATTTGGAGGGGTCAATGATGTAGCACCGATGGGTTGGGACTTTGCCAGTTATGGTCAAGTCATCCAATGTGGGATCGTACTGAAATTGTATCCCTTGGTAATGAATTTCACCCATTGAAATGTCTTGTTTCCCAGAAAACCCGGTTTGGGTATAATTACCCTTGCTCCTCAATTCAGATGCAAGACGATCCAAGAAATCGCTGCCGCAAACTGCTATTGATGGCTTGCCGCCAAATTTTCGCAGTTGCCTGATTTCGGAATGCATCAGGTCAGTCAACTCCGTTCCACCAGTAGTGGTTGCGATGTTGTCTACTGAACGGTTTCTCCACCATGTATTTGCTACATGATCGATTCCACCGATTGTTCCTGCGGAACCGGGAGCATCCTTTATGATAGTCTGGATACCTGCAATTGCCTTGGCATCTGCTGTTCCGTCCCCATAAAGAAACGTATTCATCCCACGGGCGTAACCTTCCGCCAAATCTTCCAGCTTATCGTCAAGAAGATTAACCAGAACAGTTTTGTCACGGCCCGAAAGCTTCTTGGCTGAATCACCGGGAATGGCTGAGTCAGTAATACTAATTCCGTCATTCTTAAGTTCGGTCAGAGTAATTGCTAGTCCAGCGTGGTGTTCTTTCCAAGTATAGTTTGCCCGCTTAATATTAGCTGGGTTTGTATACGCCACAGTATCTGCGGCATTATAGCCCGCAACGGTAGTCGTATAGACTCCTTTTACTGCCAAATCAACTCCACCCTTTCCTCCGGGGAAGGTCTTTGATGCTTTGTCCATCGCTGCGAACAAAGGCTTATCTTGTATTGACTGGGACATTACGTCACCCCGATTTATATAATAATCGAGGGCGGCGTAACTGATGTTATCCAGTTCCGCAGTCGTGAGTGGGACTACTGACATATTGACTCCTTATATTAATTATTAACTGAGTCTCGCTAAACTCCCTCATAAGCCAAAGTGATTGCTTCACTAAGACTTTTGGGGTGAGTAGTCTGAGAGCCAGAGATTTTACTACTGGTTACGTTGCGTAACTGCGTTGGTTGAGGTTGGCGGGACTTAAATCTTTCATTGACATCTGAGTATGCATCGTCTACCAAACTCATCATATCTGCTTGTGATTTAGGCCGCCCCCGCTCCGAAACTAGTGCAGCAACGCGATCATTAAATTCAGGTTGTTTGAGACTGAAATCAGGGTCTGTTTCTAGAGTTGCTTTCCCCCAAGATTGTAGACTCTCGCCCCATCTTTGGGATTCTGCTTCAGCATGACTATTTTGGTTGCGAACATTATCCTGCTTTCGCAAGTATTGCTCCCTAGCCAAAGTGGCCCGTGCCTGACTCAACTCTTTTGCCGCATCCTCGTCTAAAAACCCATCATCTACTTTACCTTGGATGTCTTCTGGCAAAACTCTTCCTGTGATTTTAGAAACATTATTCAAGTGATGACTTAACATATCGTGAGCATGGTCTGGATTATTTCTAATCGCTGCCATTATTTTAAACCCTTCAACCGCATCTTTTGAGGTTAAATTGTTTTTGCCGATAAAATCAGTTATCTTTGAATACTGTTCTGAATCATCTTTCAATCTTGCCGTTAGGTCTTTCAACTCGTTCTTTTCGGCTACGAGACTCCGAAAACGAGGGTGCTTATTAAATGGAACATCTTTAAATTCTTCTGAAGATATCTCTTCGGAATATTCAATTGGTTCCGTGACTTCTGTCTCTTCAGAAGTTTCAGCTTCAGCAACAGGTTCTAGCGGTTGTAGCGCATCCTGCACTGCATCAGCCAAACTTTGTTTACTCTCTACTTCTACTTCCGGCGCATCTGACGATGATGCATTGTCTTCCATAACTTCTGTGGTAGACTCGTCTGCTTGTACTTCTTCAGAAACGGGGGACGATTCCATTTCCTGTGACTCTTCAGCCATAATACGTCCTTTTATTTGTTAAACATTTATTCCCATTGGGGGCGGCGGGCCGCCTCCAGCAGAACTTGGGCGGGGGGCGTTATTGCCCCCTTGCCCACCCTGTGCTTCAGGGGGATTGCCCCCTCTAGCCTGTGCCTGTGCCTGTGCGCCTTGCATCATATTTTGTGCAATGATACTTGGCAGCTTTTCTACAAGTGCTTCCGTTAAATCCATTTTGTCATCCAATCTTTTGAGCAACTCTTTGCCAAGGAACTTAGGATCAATACCCGGTATTTGTATCAAGAAAGGAATTATACGCTCAATATTTTGCAGTTCGGCTGCTTTATTCGGTTTGCCTGTCGATCCTGCTTCTATCTCTAAATATATTTCATTGAGTATGTCCTCTTTATTAAACTCCGGCCAGACTGCTCCGGGGCCACAAATTGCTATTACCTCATCTTTACTCATCTCTAGAAGTAAGACTTGCCCAGCTGCCCTTGTAACCTCGCTCATAAAACTGTCCAGATCATCTACATTCGCTCCAATAGCCGACATTCGGCTGGATTCTGCGATGCTGGTTTCGGTTGCAGTTCCCTTAGATACTTGGCCAAAGTTTGCTTCTTGCTGGCCAACTACAATTTGCACATCATCAAATATTGTCTTCACCTCGTACAGGTTGGGGTCAATCCCAATCTGTTTAATAGGCTGTAAAACATCGTCAACCTTTTGCCCTGATGCCAATGCTTGCAATTCAAGGACTGCATTCGCAGGAGGGTTCTTTAATTTTTCTTTATCTTCCTCTTCAAGCATTCCCGCCGGGACAGCATACTTGGGCCTGTTTGCTTGCCGATGCTCCCGCAGTCCTTGTCTTGCGCGGTTATACTCATGCTGCATAGGCGACAAAAGTTTTATGTCAGATGGGGGGTAAAGTCGATCTTTATGCTCTATTTCATTAAATGTTAAAGCAAAAAACGGCCAGAATGTTTCTAACTTAATTGGGGGTGCTTCTGGCTCTGACAGAAAATCGTTATGCCCATCACACACAACATAAAGCAGTCCCGCACTTTTATCATAAATTTCCCAAACTAGTGCCAACCCCTCTCTGGGGTTGTCCGCATTAAGGCCGTAAGCATTGTAGGAAGAGTTACGGCTCATCCCCCCGGTTTCATTCCCCCTAACATCGTACCCCGTGTATGTTTCTCCAACATCCACATCATAAATTTCTTTTATTTCTTCGACTGACAGATACATCTCATGTGCCACCCAACTTGCTCCAACAAATCCGCGCAACAGACGGCACATTGGATCGACTATAATTGAGTCGCATTCTGGGAAATCGAATACTAATCCCTCTTGGATAATTGTTAGCGGTTCATTTTTTAATGCTTCAAGGGAAAGCATAAGTTCTTCCATTTCTGGGTCGTCTTGGTCAATGTCCCCTGCTTCAGCTTCGCTTGCTATCCTTCTCAAGTGATCTACTTGCGCTTGCACATCACTCATTTTAGAAGAAATATCCGGCAGCCGATCAACTTCGCGTTGGTATCCAACCTTTACATAACCTACCGAAGTTGTAATTACCCTACGGACTAAAGCTTTCATCTGACTCTTGAACGTGGGATGTTGTTCCTGCATAAAATAGTCAAACAGCATTTCAATACACTCAGCAACTTTATCCATTTTTTTGCGTTCAATCTTTACCTGATTGTAATCGGCTTCAATGGCTACGTCCTGTGGATTAGGCTCCACTCGTTGCATCTTGGCTTTTTCGATTCCTTCAATTGCCTTCTTCATTGACTCTTCAGTCCCATCCCAGATTGTGTAATCCATGCGTTTTCTTCTGGAACAGACACTTGTGGGATTTTTACTGTATAAAGCCGAAGTCCGCTGTGCAACGTGTCTTTGCAAGATGTTGGCAACGTATCTTTCCTCACTCCAATTGTTGCCGGAATACCCTTTATAAACTGCATCCATATCGACTTTCATTTGCTTGAAAGCTTTTGCGTGGTATTCTTTAGCAAAGCGTACCCGCTCAGTTAAATGGGTAACGAGTGATTCTCTTCGTTGAGTAGGTTCTTTATCTTCTTCCTCTTCGACAACCACCTCGACAACTCCTCGGTCAATTGTTTGTTCAATTTCAATCATTTAAAACCCTGATGATAAATTTCTTTTTTGTGTATCTTCTATTGTGGTTTGCCATTTTACCCACTCTATTGTCCCCACTTTAGGGAATAGTCCTCTCGGTTTTGCCCCGGGAGATGGTGTGTGTAAGTCGCCAAGTCCCATCCCAATCCACGCTAAAGTGTCGACAAAATCATCGTGACGAGAATTAGGAAATTTTAATAGTTCATCTACTGCTTTTTGTGACCAAGGTGAAACTTTTGGGAAGAAGACCTTTTTCATGGCCATCCGCCCGATAATAGATTGTGACCGTTGAACCTTGTTTGCAACTGGCGTTACTTCTTCTATCCGGCAATGTGTCTTTGTTTCGTACATACGCTTACGCAAAAACGGCCCAATTGCTTTTGTTATATGCCCTCGCTCTGCCCACCAAATTAAGGGTTTGTGTTTTCGCATCAATTCAATCATTGCTTTGACTACTACGTCTGAAGGCTGTCTTGACCACCAGCAATCGATTAAATATATATCTTCTTCCTCATCAACTCCAACAACTAATAAGCAAGTTAAGTCGTGCCTTGTCTTGTCAATACCAACAGCATGATCACTAGCAGCATATATCCTTAAATTTTTTGGTAAGTTTCTCTTCTCATAAAACTGTACGTTTTCTCGCTGGAACAAATCCCCATCCTCTGGAGAAGGCTGCTGCTGATATAAGGCAGAGAATCCTCTTGGGTCTAAATTTTGTTGTGCTTCCAGAAAATCTTTATTAAATCTTTCCGGCCACAAAACTTCACCTTCGGCTCGTTTCAGCGGGTCACTGTCTCCCGCGAATGCTGGCAAGTTGATTATCTTCCATTTGCTGCACTCTTCTGCTGTAAAACGCGGGTTGCTAGGGTCAGTTAATCTCCCAACTAAATCATCTTCGTGCCAGCGTGTAGTTACAATTACGACTTTACTTTTCTCCGTCATCAGCCGGGTCATAAATACTTGGGTGAACCAACTCCATAAATTTTCTCTAAGCGTTGGCGACATAGCCTCCACGGAATCCTTAATAGGATCATCGACAACAAGAACGTCGCCGCCACGGCCCGTAATACTTCCGCCCCTGCCAACGAAAACCGACATACCGCCATTATCAGTCTGAATCCTACTTTTAGAAGCACCACCTTGACGGAACTTAAACCCCGGAAAGACTTGCTGAAATTGCGGAGTTTCCATAATCGAGCGGCAATCTGATCCAAAATCTTGTGCAAAATCTTCAT
>JGI24006J15134_10001322_pt1 | contig 14195 bp, 11 predicted proteins | sample LinPmetageLP53_FD_15134 | JGI IMG/M metagenome (IMG submission 15134) | reverse complement strand
GCGCCTCACAAGTCACAACAGCAAAAATAGCAGATGACAACGTAACTAATGCAAAAATTGCAACCGACGCAGTAAATGCTGATAGCATAGCAGCAAACGCTGTATCTGCCGCAGAACTTAAATCAGATGCATTAAGTGGACAAACCATGTCCGGTAATGTTAACTTCTCAGGAGATGTTACAGTATCAGGCTCTAGCTTCATAGCTTCCGCTACTACAATTACTTCTGGAGATTCACTCATATCATTAGCTACTGGTAACAATAGTTCTGATGCTGTAGACATAGGTATCTATGGATTATATGATACGTCGGGTTCGCAAGATTTATACTCTGGTATATTTAGAGATGCGGATTCTTCTGGAAAGTGGAGACTTTTTAAGGACTTACAAACACAACCAACTACTACAGTTAACTTAAGTGCTGCAGGATATACAGTAGCTACATTAGTAGCAAACATAGAAGGCAACGTAACAGGAGCTGTCACAGGTAATGCAGATACAGCAACAACCTTAGCCTCTGCTAGAAATATTGGTGGAGTATCTTTCAACGGTTCAGCAGATATTAACTTACCGGGTGTTAACGCAGCAGGTAATCAAGATACTTCAGGTAACGCAGCAACAGCTTCCGAAGCTACTATACTATCTACTGGAAGAACAATTGGAATGACTGGAGATGTCGTTTGGACGTCCGCCTCTTTCAATGGTTCAGCAGCAGTAACAGGTAGCGCAACAATTCAAGCAAATGCTGTAGAATCAGCAATGATAGCAGAGAATAATATTACTGCACGAGAAATTGCAACAAACGCAATTGTTAGTGCATCTATTGCTCAGAACTCTATTCTAACCAAACATATAGATGACGCACAAGTTAATACGGCACAACTAGCAGGTAACTCTGTAACAGCAGCCAAGATACAAACAAACGCTGTAGGAACGTCAGAGATAGCAGCTAATGCTATAGACGGTACTAAGATAGCTTCTAACAGTATTCTTACTAGACATATTGATGATGGGCAGATTACTACAGACCAAATTTTAGATGGTACAATTGCCACAGGAGATATTGCAAATAATGCTATATCTAGTGCAAAAATTGCTACCAACTCCATAACAGCAGAGAGCATTGTAGCTGGTTCTTTAGATGCTTCGCATTTAGCCGCTAACTCAATAGACTCCTCTGAATTAGTTTCTGGAGGTATAGATACTATACATCTAGGAGCTTTACAAGTTACGTCAGCAAAACTAGCAGCTGATTCTGTAATATCGGGTAAGATAGCCGCAGGTGCTATTAGCCAATCCACCGACTTCGGAGCAGGAGTAGTAGATTCTACCGCTTTAGCTACTGACGCAGTTATCGCTGGAAAGATAGCCGCTAATGCTGTAACATCAGCTAAGATAGGAGCAAACCAAGTAGGCAGTTCTGAGATAGCACAAAATTCAGTAACAGTTACACAAATACCAAGTGGAACAATTGTAGCAGATTTAATTGCTGCAAACGCAGTTGATAGTTCAGAAATAGCTACAGGCAGTATTGATACTATCCATCTTGGAGCGCTTCAAGTAACAACAGCAAAACTAGGAGCTAACTCCGTAACATCAGCCAAGATAGGAGCGAACCAAATAAGCACTAGTAAGATAGCTAGTGCATCTGTACAAGCTCTTCAATTAAGTAACGCAGCTCTAAGCGGAAAAACCATGACGGGCAACGTTCAGTTTAATGGTAATATTACTACACAAGGGGACGTAACCTTTGGCAACGCAACTACTGATACTGCAAAAGTAAGCGGAGACTTAAACATACAAGATGTAGGACATTTAAATGTTGCTACTCTTACTAGTAACTCTACAGGACAACAAACACTTGATACTGTTGCTAAAGCCACTTACAGAACTTGTAAATGGCTAGTATCAGTAGCTAATACTACTGATGGGGACTACCAAGCAATTGAAATTTTGTGCTTCCATGACGGAACCACAGCTTATCTAACGCAGTACGCATCTATTTTTGACAATGGAGCACAGGCTACTTTTGATGCAGATATAAGTGGTAGTAACTTAAGATTGAGAGTTACCCCAGCATCAACAGACAACATGACATTTAAAGCCATTAGGCAAGCAATCGAGGTATAAAAAATGGGACAAAAATTACAATTTAACATTGAAGACGCAGGTCTTAGTGTAGACGGAACAGAAATCGTTAACAGTAGCCGACAGGTTACTAACCTGGACGTACCAGGTACAAAGATGTCGGGAACTATTGCAGCAGCAAGACTGCCGTATACTATCACGACCACAGCACCAACTACCACCAGTGGTACATCAAGCGGCCACGTTTGGTACGTATACTCATAGGAAACTAAATGGCGATTTATTGTAACGACGGCGGAACACTCCGGACGATACGTTTTATAGCAGTTAACGATGGGGGCACGATTCGTCGTGTCAATCACGTTTACGTAAACGACGCAGGCTCCTTAGCGGGCCCGTTTGACGCTATACACAATACAGCAAGATCGACCAATACTGAAACTACTTTTGTATCTGGAACACAGGAAACTGCGTTTAGTACTACGTGCTCATTTGAAACAAATGTAAATACAGCAACAGTATTCGATACAGGAGTAGGTACTACAACTACTTTTGACACTAGTAAAAGTACTACCAGCACGTTTGGCACTACTAGAAGTACCACAACTACTTTTAATACTACTACAAACTTTACTACTACTACTGCGTATGCAACTACTCGTGCTACAACTACTGTATTTAATACTACTACAAACTTTACTACTACCACGACATATGCAACTACTCGTGATACTACTACAGCGTTTAATACTACTACAAACTTTACCACTACCACTACGTTTAACACTACGTTAGATACAACAACTGTATTTAATACTACTACAAACTTTACTACAACTACTACGTACGCAACTACTCGTGCGACTACTACTACGTTTGATAGTACAACAACGTATACTACTACGACTACGTTCGATACAAGTAGAGCAACAACCACAGTATTTAATACTACTACAAACTTTACTACTACTACTACGTACAATACTACAAGAGCTACTACTACAGTATTTAATACTACTACAAACTTTACTACCACAACAACTTATAATACTAGCAGGGCAACCACTACAGTATTTAATACAACTACTAACTTTACAACTACAACCACGTATAACACGACGCGTGCGACAACAACTGTATTTAATACAACAACTAACTTTACGACTACTACGACGTATGAGACTGATCATGCAACAACGACAGTCTACAATACAACCACGACCTTTAATACTTCGTATGACACGACGATTAACACATCAAGGTCTACTGGTTTTACAAATAGTACCTCACAGAGTACTAATACTTCGTTTAACACTAGCTTTACAAATGCTACAACTAGGAATACTACAACCTCGTACAACACTAGCTTTACAAATGCTACAACTAGGAATACTACAACCTCGTATAATACAGATTTCACTAATAGCACTACTCGTAATACTACGACTTCGTACAATACTACCTTTACAAATACTACTACTAGAAGTACAAATACGGCATGGAACACAAATACAAATAGAACAACAGATAATGTAACAGTATCTACTAATACATCATACGCTACAAATACGTCGTATGCTTGTCAGTTTACTGTAAATACGAATACTTGCTATAGTACAAATACTTCCTATGCTTGTGCATTTACAGTATCTACTAATACGTCATACTCTACAAATACTGCTAGAACAACAGCTCAAACAGCATCTACTAACACTAGTTATTCTACGAATACTTCGTATCAATGTGCGTTTACAAATAATACTGGATTTACAAATAATACTGGTGCTCATACAAATAATACTGGCTTTACAAATAGTACTAATACTAGTTATAGTACAAATACTTCGTATGCTTGTCAGTTTACAAATAGTACGAATACTGCGTACCAAAGTCAGTTCACAAATAATACTGGTGCACATACTAACAATACGAATACTACAAGGGCTACTAACACTTGTTATTCGACTGGCTTTACAAATAGTACAGCTACTCAGTACCAAACACAGTTTACAAATAATACTGGTGCTCACACAAACAATACCGCTACTCAGTATCAAACTACGTTTACAAACAACACAGGTGCTCACACAAATAATACAAATACTCAGTACCAAACACAGTTTACAAATAATACTGGTGCTCATACAAATAATACAAATACTCAGTACCAAACACAGTTTACAAATAATACCGGTGCTCACACAAATAATACAAATACTCAGTACCAAACACAGTTTACAAACAACACAGGTGCTCACACAAATAGTACAAATACTAGTTACCAAACACAGTTTACAAATAATACTGGTGCACACACAAACAATACAAATACTTCGTTTGCTACAAATACTAGTTATGCTACGAACACCGCAAAGAACACTACTAGAAGTACGAACACCTCTTATACTACTAATTATATAACTTCGTACGAGGTTTATATTGACTTTGAGATTGGTTGGACATCAATTGACTTACCAACAAGTAGAACAACAGAACCGGCTGTAAATACTACGTATTCGACTGCGTTTACAAATAATACTGGTGCACATACAAATAACACAAATAATACAGTAGCTACAAATACTTGTTACAGTACGAATACATCATATGCTTGTGCCTTTACTAATAATACAAATACTTGTTACTCAACGAATACATCATATGCTTGTACCTTTACTAATAGTACGAATACTTGTTATAGTACAAATACTTCGTATGCTTGTACCTTTACTAATAGTACAAATACTTGTTACTCAACGAATACATCATATGCTTGTACCTTTACTAATAGTACGAATACTAGTTATAGTACGAATACATCATATGCTTGTACCTTTACTAATAGTACGAATACTTGTTATAGTACAAATACTTCGTATGCTTGTACCTTTACAAACAATACGAACACTGCTAGAAACACTGGGGCGCATACAAATAACACAGGCTTTACTAATAGTACAAATACTTGTTACTCAACGAATACATCATATTCTTGTACCTTTACAAACAATACAAATACTAGTTACCAAAGTACGTTTACAAATAATACTGGTGCACACACTAACAATACGAATACTACAAGGTCTACGAATACATCATACGCTACGAACACTACTAGAAGTACGAATACATCATATGCTTGTCAGTTTGCAAACAATACTGGAGCGCATACTAATAATACGAATACTTCGTATACTACAAGTTTCACTAACAACACAGGTGCTCACACAAATAACACGAATACGAGTTACCAAAGTACGTTTACTAACAACACAGGTGCCCATACAAATAGCACAAATACTAGTTACCAAAGTACTTTCACTAACAACACAGGTGCACATACGAATAACACAAATACTTCGTATAATACTGCGTTTACCAACTCGACTACTGGAACAAATAACACCTCATATAATACTAATACAAGTAGACTAACTAATGTAGATTCGATAGCTACTAGTTATAATACTAATACAAGTAAGCTAACTAATGTAGATTCAATATCTACTAGTTATAATACTAACACAAGTAAAGTAACACACGTAGATTCAATATCTACTAGTTATAATACTAGTACGTCTAGGGTAACGAATATTGTAGTAACTACAACCTTTAATACAAATACTGCTAGAACTACAACTTATGAAACGACTTTTGCTACTTCTAGATCAAGTTCTAGAGCAACTTCAACTAGTAGGTCTACAACAACTACGTATAACACTACTACTACGACAGCAAGTTCGAGATCTACTTCAACAAGTAAGTCTACAACTAGTACGTTTAATACTACTACGTCGACTGCAAGTTCAAGAGCTACTTCAACAAGTTTATCTACTTCTACAACGTATAACACAACTACTACGACAGCAAGTTCAAGATCTACTTCAACAAGTAAGTCTACAGTATGTACATACAACACTACTAAGTCTACTGCAAGTTCAAGAGCTACTTCAACTACGTTGTCAACAGCCACAGTATACGCTACAACATTAGGAACATTGACCAGCAGAGCTACTGATACTACTAGGTCAACCACTTGTACGTTTAATACTACGACTAGTACATCTAGTTCTAGAGCTACGTCGACAAGTAAAACAACTACTTGCACATATGAGACTACTAAGTCTACTGCAAGTTCAAGAGCAACTGGTACTACAAGAGATACAACTTGTACCTTTAATACAACAACAACAACAGCTAGTTCTAGAGCGACTTCAACAAGTAAATCAACTACTTGTACTTTCGATACTACGACTAGCACAGCAAGTTCAAGAGCTACTTCAACGAGTAAGTCTACAACTTGTAACTTTGACACTACTAGATCGACTTCAACAACGTTTGAAACTTCTAGCACAACAGGGTCAGTATTCTCCACCACTAGAGATACTACTAGTACGTTTGGTACTACTAGGGTGACAGATACAACAATAACCACAGAACATTTGACAACTATTGCAACTGCAACAGCTACAAATATCTTTGAAAGAATAACAGCGTCACAAGCTGGGACTATATTCGATACTGAAGTATCAAGCGCTTCAGACATCGGTGCCTCATATTGGGACGGATCACAATGGAGCTAAAATATGGCACAGCCTAAACCACAAGAAAAGAAAGAGCATTGGACTAAAAATTATCGTAAAGATGAGATTACGCCCGAGTATATTAACAGAAAAATGGAGAACCTAATGTCGGCTCTCTTTGATACGATAGGAGAGAACGAGGAAAGAATAAAAGATCTCGAAGCTCAAGTTTGGAAACTATCACAAGCAATAAAGGCAAACTAATGGCTTTAGATGCTTTATCAACAAACGAAGAATTAGGTGATGTTCCAACGCACTTTATGAAATCTGGAAGTTGTATGCCACCTAAAGAAAGGCTGGCAACAATGCTAGAGTTTCAAAGAAGGGTACTACCAAAGACTCATAGAAATGTAAAGTTTGAATTTGACCTTTGGTATAATACAAATGAAATAAGAACTATTAGAAACTTCTTATATACTGATTTTCTAGGAGATGGAATCTTTATTCGTGTTAACACTATAAAGATAAATGATAGAATAATGCATAGTATTGCTGATTCCGATATTAAGATAGACGAAGAAAGAATACAGAAAATTATTGATAATCTAGGAAACAAGTATTCATTACAAATAAATCATGAGACATACGACAAAGTAGTGTTTCCACCAGGTAGTAACTTAATACAAGGCGGAAAGAATGTAATGGATTGGAAGAAACTTGACCAAAAGGTTAAAGAAGGTTTTATAGTTAAGCCACACCCTATTACGGCACACATATGGGTTGCTAAATATAAGCAACGTTATGGCGCTGACAAGGTATTAAATAAAAAGTATGGTGGGTCAGAGATACTTGCAAAATGTACTGACTTAGCATTTTGCCCAAATAGTCAGATGGGCATAGAAGGACTGCTTCTAGGTAAAAATATTCATTCAATAGCAACTCCTAGAGTAGCTAGAGAGAAGAATCATTTAACTTACGAGGCAATTTATCAAGGAATAGCGGGAAAATCCTGCGGTTCTAGAACTGCACTTTTAAAGATACTTTCTAGTAAAAGATCTGGCATAGTGTTTCATTATGACGATGATGCAGAGGAACGTGTCGAGAGATATCTCGAACAATTTTGGGAATATACATTAAAATGATAGATATAATAATCCTCGTAGAGGAAATAAATACTGAGTTTACTCTTGCTTCTTTACTGAAGAATGACGAAAACTTCCGAATTCACCTATTTAATAGGAGGGGTCTACTTATCGAAAATATGGAGCCAACTATTAGGTGGGCACTAGCAAACTTTAGAGAAGTTCATAGCTATCAGACTCCATATTCTTTCAAGGGTAAAAACTCACATAGAATGGCTAGAGTCTTATCTCAATTCAGAGAACATTGGAAAGACAAACAACCACCGGGTGGCCCAATAGAAAGAGTTATAGTACATACAAAAGGTTGTAGGATATTTAATGGAGATATTGGAAAGAATATTCCAACTGTCTCACAAATGGGGGATAGAGTAGTCTATTTCTCTAGAAAACACCAGTACTTTGACCACAAATTCTATGGTAATTATTACCAGATACTAGGGCTAGAAGCAAAGAAAGACGACCATGAACTAGACTTTATGTTAGTAAACTGGAAAAAGTTTAAGGCATGTAACCCTCATCAGATGTTCCTAATAAATGGAAAAGCAAATGAATATCAAATACCAGGCTCGGGTGAGTTTCTGAATAAGACAGACTCATACATTCTTTCAGCTAACAACGATGAAATGTTTAAATATCTAAAAGAAAGTAATCATGGGTATATGCCTATGTACTTTGATATGAATGTTGATGAACTAATTAAGAAAGAATCTATTGGACCTAAAGACACTATAAACCATAATGTTATGATGAGAAAAGCATTTTCGTTGAGCATGGATACTGCAGAGCTATTTATAGAGTACCATCAACTGCCAACGTTATTCTATATGGCTGTACCTTGGGATATGTGGAGTAAACTTATCGATGAAATCCCAATTAACCGAAGAAGGGAAGGGTTTAATGAGCGAATCTTACAGAAAGCTGATAAGCAGAAAAAATATTTACGAAAAATAGTAGAAGCAGGGTACTTGCTAGGCAAGATATAATAGGATAAATTATATATGATTACTTTAACTGAAAAACAAATGTTTAAACTTTGGCTATATTGCGTCACGCAATCAATCAAAGAGTCAAAAATTTCAACACAGATTATACGACTATTCAGTCGAAAAGATACTTAATCTTCTAAGATTTCTTCTTTTAGGTCAGAAAGAATTTCCCACTTAATAATCCCATTGCGGGACATTTCTAAAGCGTACTCTCTTTCTGCGGGGACGTTGTGAGGAATCTCATCAACTGTATTTCTAGGCAAATGCCAACTATTCGGGTAAGCTGCACCTACTTTAAATGGGGCTTTTTTGGCAAAGAAGTCAAAACCAACAAGAGTAAGACTCTTCCAAACCCATGCTTTCTTTATTAGCCATAGTAAGGTTATGAATCCATTAGATGGTCTTCCTAACAGTACGTTATTCTCATACCCAAATTCATTATAAATATCAAGTAACTCTGCATCAGTAAACATTGTGTGGAACTCTCCAATCAATGCTTTATCCAATTCTTTAGCGCTATTAAGATTTATTCGTGTACGATTCAGTAGTTTTGGTACGTTCTCTAAGTTAGGACGTTCAGCTAATTGTTGGGCTCTTAAGAATCCGGTCGCCCATATATCCACTTTAGTACCCAACTGTAACAAATGCTTCTCACGAGGCAACCCTTTTCCCATACGTATAACAACGTCATGACTGTCAATGAATTCTCCTTTCTTGTAGTTTAAAATTTCTACTGAGTTTCCTACTAAGACAACATTTTTATTTTCTAGTAATCCTAGTACTAATTCTGCAGTAGCCATTCTAAATCCCTGATTGCTTCTTTATCTGATTGAACATCTCTATAATTTGCCCTGTTTTGTACTGTTATCTCCGGTACTTCTAATTCTGTAAATTCTGCCATTCTAATTAGCCATTTGACAATATCTGCCACTTCTTTATGTTTTACAGAAGGAACATCTGCGTTCTCTAGTAGCCCGAGATTGATTGTTGTTATTCTGCAGCGTTTGTCACTATTATAGGTAAGATTGCTAGAGAGATGATTGAGAGAAGCTTTTTGAGAGGCATACATATACCCCTGTGAAATATTTGGTTCTGCAGCTCTACTGGATATATTGATTATATACTTACTACTATCTTTTTTCCAAGCTCTATAAGCTATCTCAAGTATTCTTGTTTGGTCAAACCCTCTATGGGCATGGTTAATTAAAACGTCTACATGATTTGGATTCTCTGCATCAAACCCAAACCAATTTGTCCCATTCATGACAATATCGTCTATCCTAGGAGTTACTATGTTATCTTCTACAGTACGTAATGCACCCGCTATAGCTTCTGCGAGTCCTGTACTACCTGTTATTGCTATTCTCATATTGTTGTACCATATCGAATGATTGTTTTCCAAATAGAGAGCCATCTACACTACACGTATTACATGGTGAGTGACTTCTATCCCCTTTTGCTAGTCTACGTCTAATTTTCTTCATTGGTTTGCCAAACCAGACATTCATTAGCGTGTCGTTTAATAAATTTCCTACTATATGTTCTCTACCCCAGTCGTTAGAGCAAAAGAGAACATCTCCGTTCCAGTCTACAAACATCTTGTAGAAAGGATAATGACATGGCTTTCCTTGCAAAGATTTGATATCGCTCTCCTCTATGCCCAGCCAGTCTATTGTCCCACTTCTATTATTGAGAATGAGACCATGATCTTTCATACTCCAGTGCATTCGGTATTTGTACCTGTCTCCTGGAATATCCTTCATAACTTTATCGAATGTGTACGTCTGATGCGCACCGTCATACAGGTTAATGTATAGCAAGGATAAACCATTCTCAAAAAGGTCACTTGCATACTTAGGCGTTAATCTATCCCCATTAGTATTGCACTCGATTATGTTGGAATGAAGATGTGTTCTAAAACTTTTAACTACTTCTCGAAACTGTGGATTGAGTAAATTTTCTCCAAAACCACTAAGAGAGATCTTCCCACGATAGTCATTACGTGCAAGTTCTTCGGCAATCCTTGCTGCTCCTTTCGGAGTCATATGCAAGTTTCTGTTCCCAAAAACTTCAGGGTCATGTCTCGGGCAAAACACACAAGTTCGATTACAAAGTTCGGTAGTATTTACTTCGACTGTAAGTATTGAATTTATGGGGTTTAGCTCTTCGTTAGATAGCCTGTTGTGGTGGTCTGCTTCTTGCTTTCTCCTATGTGCTAGGAAACTATGTTGATCGTCTTGTTTCTTCAAGGACAGCCCTCCATTCATCTGCATAAGGTACATTTTCATATCCTTTCAACCACGGTCCGCCATCTGTAAAGTGAACTGCCTTTGGGTTGTGAATATCATAATACCCTACCATATTGTTATAAGTTGCGGGCAGACTACCGATAGGTTTGTCTGTCCATTTGAAACCATGCAAATCACCCGCTGGGGCTTTGTTTACATAGTCGGGGTCTATCTCCATTTCATCACAGTTGATGTACATTAAAGATGACCAGTATTTGTAAGGATATGGACGATTTACTTTGCCGTCCATTTTGATGTTTTGTTTTGTAATAAGTTCAGGGTGCTTTACTACGTGAACGTCATGCTCTTCACTTTGATACTGTTCTAATTCTGCTGGGTCACATCTCCAGATAAAATCTCCATCACAAAATAGAGCATAACCAGAGTAGTCTGCCAAAAACGGAATAAGAAATCTAGTGAAAGCAAAGTCCGTAGCTTCGCCCTGAAAAGGTCTAGCGTACGCACCAATATCCTGTAACGCTGTTTTTCTTAACGGACGTATAGTATGCAAAGACGAGAATCTTTCGATACTCGCCTTACACACATCATACATTTCCGGGTGATTTTCTTCATACCCTATGAAGATTTGCATTAGGTACTACTATTGTTTACTATTTCTGGAGTGAATCCCTTGTCTTCCTTGCTAAGTTCTTCCCCAAGTTGGTTAATGTAAGCCTGTCTTCCTGTAGTTAAGATTGCAATTTCTGTCTGCTTCTGCTGACATGCCATGTCCGCTACTTGAATATGGTTTACTATAGACTTGTGGTCTTCGCTTAACTGGTCAATTACGTACTCAGTTCCATCAATAGTGATTGTTTGAATTTCTTCGCTCATTTGAATATATCCTGCCAATTTCCTTGTGTACTCGCCTTAGCATACTCGGTAGCACGGTTTTCAAAAAAGTTGGTATGCTCAACTGCGTTGACTTGCATGTCAATCCAAGGTAATGGGTTTTCTGTACTATGAAATATTTTCTTCATACCGATACCTAGTAACCTTCTGTCAGCAATATATCTAATATATTCTTTGACTTCTTTTGCAGTTAAATCAGGTACATCTGCTTTATCAAAGCAAATGTCAATAAAGTTATCTTCTAACTCTACTGTTTTTTCAGCGGCACAATATATCTCGTATTTTAACTTATCAGTCCATAACTCGGGATTTTCCTGCATGAAAGTTCTGAATAGTTTTGACAAACCTTCTACATGTAGTGATTCATCACGAATACTCCATGTAACAATTTGTCCCATTCCTTTCATTAAGTTATGTCTTGGGTAGTTAAGAAGAATAGCAAAGCTACTAAATAACTGTACTCCTTCTGTAAACGCACTATATACTGCCATTGTTTTTGCCATGTCATATGGAGTTTCCATGTTGAAATCTTGTAGATACTCATGTTTCTCCATCATAGCGCCAATATCAAAAAACTCTTGGTACATGTCTTCCGACTTACCTAAAGTTTCTAGTAGAAGGGAATATGCTTCCTGATGGACTGCCTCCATAGATGCATAAGCAACTAACATCATTCTTACTTCTGGCTGTTTGAATGTAGGTAAGTAGTGCTGGGCATAGCCTCCACACACATCTACATCTGCCTGAGTGAAAAACTTAAAGATGTTATCTAATAACGTCCTTTCGCCTTCACTTAATTTTTCTTTATAATCCTTAATATCGTCCTGTAGCGGCACTTCGTCCGGCATCCAGTGCATTTGTTGTTGTTTCTTATAATTCTCAAATGCCCACGGGTACTGGAAAGGCTTATAATATTCTCTTTCTTTTAATAAACTCATCTTTATCCCTCACAACTTAGACATTCTTCTTGTTCAAATATGATTTCTCTCTTTGCTTCAGTAGTTACATTGTCTGCTCTTGAAATTGCCTCACTACGTAAATAGTAAAGCGTTTTTAGGTTTTTTGCCCATGCTAACATGTGCGCAGAGTGTAAATCACCTTTATTTACATCAGGCGGGAAGAATAGATTTAGTGACTGAGATTGACAGATAAATTCCTGTCTTTCTGCAGCGTGTTCTATTAACCATGCTTGATTTATCTCAACAGCAGTCTTGAAAGTATCTCTTTCGTCTTGTGTTAAGAAGTCTAGGTGTTGTACACTACCTCTCTGCATGATAATACCTTTCCAGATATCATCAGTATCTTGTCCATGCTTTTTAAGAACGTCAATTAAGAACTTGTTTTTTAACAAATTACTTCCTGACTTAGTTTTCTGTGTAAAAGCGTTAGCCCTAAAAGGCTCAATACTTGGACTTGTATTACCGCATATAATACTAGAAGAAGCGTTCGGTGCGATTGCAAGAAGATGTGCGTTTCTTACTTTGCAAGAATCGTCATCTGGGCAAGCACCTTTTTCTACTGCTAGTTTCTTTGTTGTTTCCATTGCGTCATGCTTGATANGGTCAAACATTTCTACATTCACTGAGGTCGCTTGCATACTTTCAAATGGTACTGCCATNTTCTGTAAATAAGCATGATACCCCATAGCACCNAGACCAATACTTCTTTCCCGCATAGCAGAAAATTTAGCTCTGTGTAATTGGTCAGGTGCTCTAGCGATAAAGTCATCTAATACATTATCTAACATTCTCACTAGGTCTGGAATAAAGGCTGGGTGGTTCTTCCATTCATCATAGTATTCTAAGTTGACGGAAGATAAACAACACACAGCCGTTCTTTCTTCATCTGTAGCCAGAGTAATCTCACTACAGAGATTTGAGTGGTGTACTTCTAAGCCTTTCTTTTTCTGGAAGTCAGGTATTTCCGCATTAACAGCGTCTTCAAACATAATGTAAGGCTCTCCAGTTTCCATTCGGTTCTGTAGGAGTTTAACCCACAAAGCACGAGCACTTACTGTTTTTTTGACCTGTCTTGAGTGAGGATCCACCAAGTCCCAGCTATCATCAAAGTCAGGATACTTTCCTGCGCTGTGGATGAGCTCCATAAATGAATCAGGAACCACCACACCATGATGAAGATTGATAGACTTGCGATTCGTATCACCACCTGTTGGTTTACGAACATCTAAAAACTCCTCTATTTCGGGGTGACTCATATGTAGATAAGCTGCATAACTACCCCTTCGAGTTATACCTTGCGAAAATGCTAACATTTCTGCATCTACTACTTTTAAAAAAGGTATCACTCCAGTACTCTC
>JGI24006J15134_10001320_pt1 | contig 14226 bp, 10 predicted proteins | sample LinPmetageLP53_FD_15134 | JGI IMG/M metagenome (IMG submission 15134) | reverse complement strand
TATAAACCTTCTAATCATTCGGTTTAATGCATTGTCAAATGTTACATCTACATTTCCTAATGTAACATCATAACCAGCATCTACTAATAACTTAATGTTTTTTTCTATAGTTTCAAGTCTACCACCAGTTTGTGGGAGTACAATATTATCACCATTTCTTACAGCTGTTATTAAAATTGCATCATTAATAATTGAACTTTCACTATGAACAGCGTTAGCACCAATACCACCCTGGTATTCTGGTAGTATTTTTTTTGCTTCATCACTATCAGCAATAAGAGCTTTCATTTTTCTAGCTATAGGATTAGCAACAGAACTTTTACCAGACGCTGGTTGTCCTACTAATATTACTGCTTTTCTTTCTCTGGCAACTGGATTAGCTGGAGGATCTATTTTATCAGATGTCCAGGCAAATTTTTGTAAATGGTCATATAAACCATCTAAACCTTGTAAATAACCTTTGACTGTTTTTTTATTACCATTTTCATCTGTGATAATGAATGAACGATTTTCTATATATTCTTCAGTTAGTTCTGCTAAATTTTTTTTACCAGGAGAAATTGTTTCTGGTATATCGTACATTTGATTAACAGCTTTTTTAACGGCTGGGTGTGTTTCGATTTGTTCAACAGTAAAATCACCAGCGTTCATTTTACTTTCCAGATCTAATCGTGCATTTAGATCTTCCTGGAAAGCCTCTCGTGGTGGGTCTATATCATTTATTAAGCTATCTGCTTGTCGTTGGGCGTCAACTCCTCCTGGTTCATCAATCCCTGGGACCTCTTCATTCTCGCTTGGGTTCCTTTGCGTTTTATTTTGGTAATGGCTTCCAGCATTAAGTTCTTCGACAAGTGAAAGTTCACCTCGGTCATTTGCTCTTCTGACAAACTGGAGAAAATCTGCTGTAGCGTTTTTCGTGTTTCCTTCTTGCCTGGCTCTTTTTGCTGCCTGGTTGAGTTGTTCTGAAAGTTCGCCTTTTCTGTTTGCGAGTTTTTCAAGGAATTGCGTTGCTTTTTGGTCATTGTCTACTCTCTGTTCGTTTGCCTTTTTAGCTAAAACATTACCCTCTTCTGATATACTATCTGCATTTTTAATCAAGTTTTGAAAAGATTTAGCATCTTGTTTTAATTCTTTTACAGTTTGGTCCAGGACCTTTGCTCTTTCCAGGTAATAACTTTCAGCAATAACTTCTTCACCAAATAAACTTGTTTGTTTTACCTGGTCTGTTGGTAAATTTTTAACCTGGTTAATAATTGAAATAGCTTGAGCTATATTAGATGGCTGTGTTTTAGATAAAACATTTATTGCAGCTATCTGTAATTCTGGGTTATCTGGTATCAGCTCACCAACTTTTGCACCAAAGTTTGTTGGAATAACTTTATTTACAACCATTAAAAAATTATCATCTGATAAGTTTACCAGGTTACTTGCTGTTCTAACTAATGAAGAGTTAGGAGGTAATTCACCAGCTTGAGAAGGATCACTTCTTAAAACTTTTGCTGCATCAATAGCTGAGCCAGATCCCTGGGCAATGTTCTTTAGAGCTGCCATAACTCTAGCCATATCTATGGTAACACCATCTGTTTCTTTTAAAACGTATGCTTTTAATCTAACGTCCTGGGAAGGATCACTATTTTTAATTCTTTTTGCTAATCCAAATCTTTGGTGTCCATCTGCTACAAATTGTTTACCATCTGCTGCTTCATAAATAGTTATGAGATCTGCTTTCATTGGATCCCATCTGGTTACACCTTGTAATGTTGGCAATACTCCAAATTCATCACCACCTTCTTTATATTGAAATGACCTGGCATCAACAGCTACTTTGTCAAAATCAACATCAATAATCTCTGCATATTTTGGATCATTGTCATAAACTGTTTTTGCCTGGTTAATTTCACTAACTGGCTGCTCTGGAATGTTAGGCATTTCATTTGCATTAATTGCCCTCTCAGCTTCATCTAATCTAAAGTTATGCTCTTCAACATTATCAATGGGTATAGTTTCAGTAGTTTCTATATCATCTGCAACTTCATTTATTGCCTGGTTGCTTTGTTCGAGTTCATCACCTTCTCTTAAAAAAAAATCAATATCTTTTTCTTTTAATCCAAGCTCTTGTGCTTTAAATTTTAGATCTTCTTTACTTTTTGCAGCAGCTTTTTTTAGTTGTTCAGTATTTTTTGCAGCTGCATCAGTAAATACATTTATGCCTTTTCGTACTAAATTTGCTGGTACTTTTAATCCTTTTACAGTTCCAGCTATTGCATAAGGAGTAGCAAAACCAAACAATCCACCAGCTGCTATCCTGGTATAGTAATCTCCCCAGGACATTTCCAGACCCAGCTCTTCATACCATTCTGCTACAGCTGGTTGTAAGATAGCTTCAGATCCAGCTCCTATGACAGCTTCAGTTAAAGCTATTTTAAATAATCCAGCGTTTAAACCACCACCAAACATCATGGACCCAACAACAACAGGCTCATTAATTACACCACCAGCTTGACCAGCAAACCTGGCTATTGCCTTTGTGGGTCCTGGTGATCTTTGAGCTAACTCATCAAAGTCTGTTCTTTTCTTAGTTGCATATTCTCTTCCTTGTTCCAGGATTTTTTCAAGTGTTAATCCCTGGAACTCTGGGTATAAGTCTGAATTATCATTAATGTGCTTTAAATATTTTGAAGCCGTTTGAACATAAGCAGAATTACCATTGCGTAATCTTTCATCTAAATCATTTAAAACGCCTATGCGTAATTGTGTAGCTGGATTTTGTACTCCACTTATACCAAATAATTTTTCAATATTAGAATGAAATTTATTACTTTTCTGCATTTTGAGATCTGGTTCTCTTTCACGCATTAAGTCTATTATTGGATCCCAAATTTCTTCTAAGACAGTAGCTGGTGACCAGGTAGTTTCATTGGTCGTAAACATACCAAAACCAGCTTTAAAGTTCTCAGCAAAAGTTCCTTCAGCCTGGTTTGTAAAATTAGTAGCATAAGGCTGGACAGAATTTTTAGCTGTCGGTGTATTATCGTTAAAAAGAAAACTCATTGTTGAAAGTCTATTAAGTCAGATATTAATACTTGAACGATATTGTTATCATCATCTGTAGCTACTGTGTTTTGATGATTTAAAGATTTTTGAAACTGATAAAGACCATTTCCAACAGCAACAACTTTGTAAGGACTTGAATGACCAAACATTATTTGAAAAGATCCTTTAACTTCTTGAAACATTCCAGGATTTAAATTAAATCCTCTGGACCTTAAATATTCTTGAGATATTGAATTAAGTGCTGTTTCGACTTGATCGCCAGTAAACCCTGGAGGAACTAATGTTTGTTCCCCTCTAACTTCTTGAATACCACCAGTACCATTAGCCAGGTCACCACCAAAAGCCATTTGAATAGCATCAGCATAAATGCCATCATCAAAAAAATCTAAGCCTTTCCTGGTTGATATTGCTAAATAAATATTATCAGCAATACTTCTACCACTTGCTAAGTCACCAGCCATGGACATATTAGCACCCAAAGCAGACCCAACCTTTTCAGTAAAAATAACATTTGCACTAGTAGATGTAAAATCAATAGGTTTTATACCATCTCTTTTTAGGTCCATACCATCTAAAGCTAAATTGACAGCTGTGTCTGCTCCCAGGTTTATTAGACCACCAATATGAGCAAACTCTTGACCATCTTTTGACAGCTCTCCAAGAACATCTGGAGCATCTTCACCAAATCCACCTACCAACAAATTTAAAAGATCTAATCTAGTTTTCTTGTTTTTGCCATTATACAAGGCATCTAACAGTTCTATCTTTTCACCTGGCTTTAAAAATGAAACTTGATTTAATTGATAGTGAGCTGCAACTTGTGCTGCTTGTTGCTTTCTTATTGCAAAAGATTGAATGGATCCTTGAATATCACCTGGATCAAAAAATAACTGTTGAATAGGTTGGTCAAGAACTCCAACTGTATCTGCCCAGGTCAATGGATCATTTTTCAAACCAGTTCGTACACTATTTAAAAGTGTCTTGCTGCTTTTAACTAAACGCTTTTCAAACTCTGTATTAACACCAGGACCACCAAAATTAGTTGTAGTTAAATCTCCGTCTGGGTTTTCTTGTGTATCTGTTACACCTCCAGCAAAACTTGAAACGGCAGCTTCAAGTTGAGAAACTGGCATTGATCTCATGTTGCCAAGTATATTATTAAGATCTTTTGCTTGACCAAGTTTTAATAAAAAGTTTTGCCCATAGTCCCCTAAGTTAGCAGCTCTTTCTTCCAGGTTAGTAAATTGTTCATCACTAATAGATCCACCACCTTCTATAAGAGAATAGAAACTTGTTAATTCTTTATCTAAAGCTGATTGTGACGATTTTGTATTACTCTCTAATTTTTCAATGCTGCTTGTAAGACTACCTAAAATTGATAAGTAATTTCCAGCATCTTCTCTTTTAAGGTCATCATTTTCACCATGCTTTATTAGCATTTCATTTAAGCCTTGAAGATCGTTATTATTTCTCATTTCAAGAATTTTAATTTTTTCTTGATCTAAATAATCTCCAGCTCCTTCTTTGCCTAATAATTTAATCTTTGCATTTAAAACATTCATTACAGCTGCTATTTGACCATCTTTTAAAAACTCAACGCCTGTATCTATCGCTTTTACTTTGTCTAAAATAGCTGCAAGTTTTACTTCGTCATCACCAGCGTTTGCAACTTCAAGCTGCAATTTTCCCAGGTTAGCAACCATGTCTTTATTCTTTTGAAGTTCTGCTTGGTTTTCTAAAAATCGGATCCTGGATTGCAAAGTTAATCTTGCTTGTGTGTAGTCACCAGTATTAAGTAATAAATTTTCTGGTGTTGTATCACCCATCTCTGCAAACTTTGCTTTCAGCTGATCTGGGGACATTGTTTCTATACCAGCTAATAATTCAGCTACTTCTTTTTTAGATGTGATGTTTTGAAGTGTGTTAGCTTTACTTATATTTGAATCAATGATGCCAGTAAGTTTCCTGGTCAACTCGTCAACTGTTGACGGCATGAGGTCTTTAGGAGGATTGTTTTTAAAATTAGCAACAAATGCTTTTTTTGTATCTATAGTAGGACTATCATTAAAAAGTTTTATTGTTCTTTGCTTTGTTATTGTTTTCTTGACAGTTTCACTTCTATTAAAAGCATCACCAGGATCCATCAAGGACCCAGACATTTGATCGTATAATCCTATAACGCCATTTGTATCATTACCAAACAGCTCATCTAAAGCTGAAACCTTTTCAGCATTGTTTCCATATACAGCATCATCTATTAATCTTTTTTCATTAACAATCTTTTCACCAAAGTCTTTTTTAATTTCTTTAGTTCTGACCTGGTTATTAATATTGATATTATAATTAGTTAATAAACTCTTACCTTTGCTTTCAAAAACACTTTTAATATTTTTACTTGTGATTGTTCCAGATTGATTTGCTAATAAATCAGCAGTTAATTCATCAAACTTTGGGCGAATCATTCCTGGATCTGTTTCTTTATTAGCTTCAATAGATGCTTCATTTAATCCTACAGCAAAACCATTTACAGCTTCAGTTAGTTGTCTATCATCTCTAATTTTTAATTCTTTTTTATAAAAGTCGCTGGATATATTAAAAGCAGTATTTGCAAAATCTGCCATTGCGTTTTGTGGTGACGCCAGGATATTAGGATTTGCTTTTGCTTGTAATGGAGAAGTGTTTGATTCACTTGTCCTTTGGCTTTGAACTTGAAAAGTTGGAACTTTCATTATTAACCCATTGTGTACATTGATGACGCACCAGACATAAGCGTTTTACCAGCTCCAATAATGGCTGATTTCTGTGCTGCTTGTCCGTACATTCGATTTAAATTAGCTGATAGCCTATCATTAACAGCACTCTCTTCTATCTGCTGTTCACCTACTGAAGCATTGTATTGTCTTATTGCTATCTCTTCATCTGCATTTTGTGCGTTCTCCAGGGCAACTAGTAATGGCGTTCCTCCAGTAGCTACAAAACCATTCTTTCTAAATGCCTGGCTTGTTGCATCATTTAATCGTCTAAAATCTTTTTGAAATTTTTGTATTTGTAAATCAGCATTTCTTTTAAATACTTCTGCTTGAATATCTTTAGCCTGGGCATTTCGTTCATCTATTTGAGCATTATAATCATAGGCAGATTTTTGTTGTTTTCCAGCTGAAATTTGAGCTGCTGCTGAAACAGCTGTTGAAGCAGCCATAGCAGCCATTAATAGTTTATCTATTGCCATCTATTCACCTATAATAAGAGCGTATCTTATGTAGTCCCAGCCTTCTGGTCCGTACTTACGCATTAAACCTTCGTTCTCAAAACCCAACAGCTCCACAAACTTTTGTGAAATTGTCCACTCATTGTGAACTACGCATTGTATTCTTTGATACTTTTTCGTTTTAATAATAACTTTAAATCGCCTGGCAAGTATCCTGGTTAAAGCAATCCCTCTTTCATTAAGAACATTGGATCCAACTAACCATGCTTCACCAACACCTTTCCAAACATCAAAGATACCAGCTGAACAAACAATTCTACCTTCTTCATCAATCGCTGTGAACGCTTGACCTGGAACATTTAACTTTGAAGCAAACGCTAAATACTCCTCTTTACCAGGAGGAGAGCCTACATTCATACCAGAATAAAAAATCTCAGACGCATGAGCTTCTCTATAATTTACAATCCTAATCAAGTTATTGATCGAAAGTTTGCAGCCTTGGAAAAATAGCCAGGATAGTTAATGGCATTGCATCATTNTGAATAACCACAACAAACCCATCACTNTCATANCCACCTCTAAACTCTACTTCCTTATCTCCAGTAAATAAATCTAATGCCTGGTCCATTTCATCTGCACTTGAACGAAAAGGTATAAGATCAATAAGTGCTTCAGTAGATCCTACCTTTGCACCAATAGTTCTGAACAATCTAAGAGTTATATCATGTATTCTTTTAATTTTTCCCTGGCTAGTTCCTTCTTGTCCACCAACATCTAAACGCATTGTCTGTAATGTTGAAGAATAACCTAATCCTACATAAGCACTTGTCGTTGCTCTATCTAAAGCAATAGCAGCACTCGACACAGTTTTAGCTGGGTGAGTTGCACCATTCGCAACTATTGTAACTGATTGTCCTTCTAAATGAGATAACCCAGATAAAGAAGAAGTGGAACTTCCACTATAAGATAAACCACTATCAACAAAATAAGCATCAAGGACATTATCTCCAAAATTAAAAAAGTTTAAATATTCAATATATCTTTTAGTTGCTCCATTGATTGTTCTTTGAACAACCAGGTAAACACTATCTTCATCTATAGCTCCTGGTATTGTTGCAACGCTTTCAACAAATCCATAAGCATAACTAGTGCCACTTACTGTAGATGCACCACCTATTAAATGTTCATGCCAGGCAACAACTTGTTCTTCTCTGCGATAAGTCATGCCGACAAGTTTGCCATTGTTTAAAACACACCAGACAATATTATCTGGCTCTTGCATATAACTTATTTCTTTTATGCCACTAGCTGTAATATGCTCTGCTAATAATGTAAGATCTGGTGCTAAATAACTATCTGAGTTGTAATCATAAACCAGCTCTCTTAATTTACGCCTGGCTCTTTGAACAAACAATGTAACATTACCAACACTTACTGGTTGAACATCTGCACTACCATAACTTGCCTGGCGTTTTATTTGGGCATTAGTTGGTGTTAATGGCTCAGAACTTCCAGACGCTGTAACAGCAAATTCACCACCACTAGTTCCCACAATGAGAGATCTACCAGAACTTAAATAACGAATGACGTTTACCTGGTTAGATCCGATTGTATAAGTTAATGCATCATCATTATCTGTACCAGCTGTAAAGTTTTCAAAGTCACCACCTACTGAAAAAAATATAGTTTGTGGTTGTGTAGATGTATTTGCAAATACCAGGCGTTGTTCAAAAAAAGCTGTAGCAGCTGGAAAGCCAGTTGTTGTAGAAAATGCTCCTAATGAAAAATTATTATCAGCTATTAAAGCTCCATTAATTGTTACACTTTGACCAGCTGATTCAGCAACAAAATCAACAGAAGGTGAAAACAATATTGTATCAGCTGTTACCTGGACAATAAGTACAGAAGAAGATTTATTATTACCTCCATTACTCGCACCACTTACTGTAACTTTTGTATTCGCTTTAAAACCTTGGGCAACAAAATCAGCAGCACTATCTGTAATTCTATCATTATGTTCTAATCCAGTTGAACTAGGATCACCTTCATGGAAAGCAATAGTAGTTGCTGTATAAGATGGTGCTAACTCAGCTACACCATCTTCATTATCTTGAACAGTTACTGTGACAGAAGTTGCACTTGAATATGCAGTAATCTTTGCATAACCATCATGTAATTTAACCAGGCGTCCTACATCTGTTGCTGCAAACGTACTGGCACTTGCAGTAATTGTAACGCTACTACCAGTTCTAGCATTAGCTGTTAAAGTTGTCGTTGTCGTGTTTGCATCTTGCATAGGACCACGAGTAAAATCTACTTCACTTATTGACCAGGCTGTATGACTTGTCCTGGTAATCTTTCTAGGTGAATGATTAGGGTGAACAATATACATAACATCAGCTGATTGTGTAAATTTTAACTGAGATAATTCTGTATGCAAATAAGGTGTCGTTACTTCAACAGCACTTCCACTACTAACAATTTGACCACCATCTTTGTAAACTCTAAAATACTGGTCACCAAATTCCAGGATATATGCCTGGGTAACATTAAATTCAAAAGGTATTAATCGGCAACCATGAGCAGAGTTTTTAACTTCTGCAATATGAATTGTTCCAGGACGTCTACTGGCTCCACCATGAGGGTGAATAATAAAGTTCTGTAATTTCTTACAGCCATTAAAATATTTAGATAGATCTGTCCTTCCATCTAACCTGGGCGAAAGCTCTCCTCCAGTAAAATTCGATAATGCAGCTGACGCCTTTGCCATTTTTTATAACCTTGCAGCTGTGAATATGTCTGATTGCAAACCACCTGGTTCTGTCACAGAAGATATTGCTCCAGGTGTTCCTTCTGTTGCATCTACAAATCGAGCTTCTTTTAATTTGCCTTGATGGATTGTAAACATTTGAGCAGCCAAAGATGAACTACCAATTAATGGATAAGCTATATCAGCTGCTAGTGATGCAGATATTGTTTCAATTAAAAGAGTATCATAGTTATTAGGGTCTGTATCTCTGCCAATATAGATAACATTGAGAGTGCTTTCATCTGTAGCAATCTTTCTTCCTTCAACTCTATACACCAGGTCTAAACTGGAGAGCTGCAATATCCTTAAACAAAAAGGATCATTGGGTAAAGTAAAGTAATTTGTAAAACCAAAAGCTGGACCAGTACTGTCTGGTGCTAGTGTCACTCTGTTAACTAAACAATTCCAGGGGTGAGATCTAAATGTAGCGTCACGAATAAAATCATACCTTTGGTTACATACTCTAGCAGCCTTACTATCTTCTGTAAGAGCTGTAATGGTAGATGCACCAAGCATATTCAATGCACTATTACAAATATCAACTACACTAGCCATTTATTTATCTCCGATTTTTGGTGGGGTCCTGGTTAAAATTATAAATATCCTACTAGATGTAATAGTAACCTTAATAATCAGACCAAATTTTTGGACCTCTCTATTTTTGGGACCCCATAAAAGTAAAGGGAGCAGCTATGCACTAACTGCTCCCCAGGGTTATTAGTCTACGACATACATCAACATAACATTGATCGTGCCAGTACCAGCTGCACCACCCATAGTAGCAGTAACAGTAACGCCATCTTCATTGGCGTCAAGTACACTACCATGACCAAGGGCTATTGTTGCAGCAATCTCAACCTTTTGAGCTGAAGTTGAAGCAGCAGCAGCCTTATATGCATCAGCATCAGCACTAACAGCTGTTCCAGCTGCATTAGTATGAGCAGCATAACCAACCGATAATGTTGTAGATGATGCTAAAGCATCATGTGACAATGCACCATTTACAATTCGTGCCTTGTTAGGCAAACGAAACATATTGATAACATCACCACTTGCTAAAGATGAAGCCTCGTAAGTAGCAAATGCAATTCGCACTCTACCACCTAGATTGGAAGTCGTAGTAAACTCACTCGGATTATCCTGGGTGAGATCAGTCATTACGTCTGAAAAAACTGTAGCCATAATTTTACCTCCTTACGCTGATTCATCACATACGATTGAAACGACCTTGGCTTCCTCCATACGAGTAGCACCAAAAGTTGCACAATAGTACACTTGGGTTGAATAGGATTTGTCGGAACGCTCATCAATTTTAGCCATGACATCTTTTCCNACAGCCAATTTAAGACCATNTTCTGCCCAGGCAAAACAAGTCCGATTGTTACCAGACTTAGCCAAACGATTAGACAATACAAATTTAAATCCCAAAAACGTATCCACGCTTCCCTGGGAAAGAGCTTTGACTGTATTGAAATCGCTCGATGTGACTTGCGTTGTACCTAACAATGCAGAGACCTGAGCTGGAGAAACAGCGATATATCTAGTTATATCTGGGTCTACATCAGCAGCATCCAATATTTCTTTTGCAGAAATAAGTTTTGCGATTGTTAAATCAGCTGATCCATGAGCAATCACATTACCAGATGGCAATGCAGTAGACGTTGCACCAGCTTTACCAGTTAAAGATGAACCAGTCGCAGCTGAAATGATCTTATCGTCCATTGCTTTACCCATAGCATTAGCAGCAGTTTTTGCATAAACGCTTGTTGGATCTGCTAATAATTTTACTTTATCAGCATCATCAATGAGATCAGCCCATTCAAACGTAGACATGGTAACCATTCGTCTCGAGTGGGGGGTTTCAACTAATGGCGTATCGCCATGGCGTGAAGTTCTTTCGACAGCAGCCACAGAACCAATCTGGTCAAAAAATGCTTTTTCACCAGTTACACTTTCCTCATCAACAGTTCCTCTTAATCTTGAACCTTTCTGTGTGGATAGTAGTGTAATATTGGAGCTGAACTGCTGCACAAAAGCAGTAGTTATTTGAGAACTCATAAGTTCTTCTCCTTTATATTAAATTAAAATTGAGATCGCTACCCAAGTATTTGGACGAAAGGTTTTGCATTTAGCGTTTGCAAACGTAAGGACCGAATGGCTACCCTTATTCCCTGGTTTCCCAGGTAACTTTATTCATCACCAAAGAGTTGTTCATTTACCCTGGTGACTTCACTTACATACCAGTTATGTTCTGGGTGTTTGTTATCCCAGTACGGACTATCTGGTGCTTGTAGTTGAGAAACTTTACCTTCAAGCTCGTGCCTGGACGCAGCTCCACTTGTTTTAACTCCTTCAAGCGTATCTTCTCCCATCTTCTCTTTCATAAAAACGCCCATATTAGCTGCCATTTTTATAAAGTCTGGGTGATTACCCAGGAGAGATCCATCTGCAAGTTTTACATCAAAGATATTTTCATCACCTTCTGTAAACTGAGCTGATACTGCTTTAGCCAGGTTAACTCTATCTTCAAAAGCTGGACCATAATATTGTTTTAATTCATTAGTCCTTTGTTCAAGTTGAGCTTGTTCAGATGCTGTTGTTTGAGTTGAACTATCAACCAGGACATTATTATACCAATCGAGTAAAGATTGAGCTTGTTTCGTACTTAAACCAGCTGCATGGGCAGTATTTGTAAATCCTCCCATCAATGCTGCATCAAGCTCTTGTCCTTCTGGAAGATTGTTTGACAGCTCATATTTATCAGCAGCTTCTGGTCTACCTAATTTAGAATAGATTTCTCCCCATTGCTCTGGTGTTGATGACTTCCCAGGTAATGCAATCTTATCTGCACCTATCATAGATTGAGCATTTACATAACTCTTTGCTAGTGATGGTAAGTCCTGGATAGTTTCTAATGATTTATGTCCCCTAATTTCTTCTGGAATTGACGCCTTCCAATCCACAGATGCTTGTCCTTCAGCTGCTTGAGCTGCTGGAGCTTCTGCTAATTCTTCACTCATTGTTTATAATCTCCTTCTCTTCTGTAATTGATCTTAAAATAAATAGCATGACGCTACGTTGACCTTCTAAAAATGCCATCTCCAGGGCATCATTAGAAAATGTTGTTTGATCTACATGAAATCTTTTCTGCAAATCGTNCATAACTTTTGTNCCNTCATCTGTTGCAAACAGAACCTGGTAACTTTTTTTTAAATCTTTATCCATTAAGTAAGAGCTTTAAGAATTGGTGCTGCGTTACCAGCTGCTTCAGCTGCTTGTAGTGCATCTTGTTTCTCTTGTTCAACAGCCTGGGCAGCTTGTCTTTGCTGTCTGACCCCTCTAACCTCTTCATCACCTCTTATAGCTGTTGCTGGGACTCCTAGAGTCTTTATGATATGCTTAGACATTCCATCAACATCTATGTAATCCATGATAGATGGATCTACCTGGGCAAGTGGAGCCATAATTTCTAATAATTGTAGAGCTGATTGAACATCACCTTGACGTTGAGCTTTAGCTAGTGGGGACACATAATCAATTTCTATATCTGTTCCTTGCAAGATCTCTGGTGCATTTGGAAAAGCATTGGTTCTCGAAAGAATATTGTAAGTTCTTTCGATTAATGGTTGTAGCAGTTCTGCTTGTTGACGTCCCATCACAGGACCAAGCAGTTTCATCTTTTCCTCATTTCTCTGAATTACCTCTGTTGCTGTCATATTTGGTGACGCACCAAGGATTAATTGGTCTACATAAAAAGCCTGGCGTATCATTTCACGCCTTTGCTGTTCCATCTGCATACCTAGTGGATTACCAGTATTCACATTGAGTGGCTCTATTGTGTCCCTGGTCCCAGATCTTTTAAAATTTAATCCACCTGGAACAGTTCTAATTGGCAGCATAAAACCATCATCTGGAACTATAAGAGGAGGATCTACAAGTTTCTGAGCATAGCGTATAGATACTTCGCTCATTTTGTTCAACATTTTCACATCACTGAGAGCTGTCATAGCTGGAGATCTTCCGTAACCTATTTCAAAAGAACTCTTTAAATACCTGGGACAGCAATAAGGCAATTCATCAAAACCACCTTCTGACAATGTTATTTTTTCTTCATGGTCCACATAGATAGATGCAAAAGGCTTATTGTTATTTGTAACCTTTGTTATATCTCTTTCGCCATTAGGAAACACAGCATGAAGAAGAGAAGTTGTATCGTATGGTTTTTCTTTTATCTCTGTTAATCTTTTTGTAGATAAAACGTCTTTACCAAATCTTTGCAGTACAGCACGATTAGGCATTTTAAATTTTCTATAAACTGTATCAACTCTGCCCTTCTCATCTTCTGATAAGTAACATTCTGATATATGCCTGGTTGAAAACTGTAATTGATACTTAGGATCGCTGTCAATAAACATCACAGCTGTACCAAAAGTAATTAAATCATGGTAAAGCTCATGCACTTGTTCATGGAAGTTTGACCTGGAGAAAGCAAGATACATAACATCTTCTACAGATTGCAGCCATTCTTTTGCTTCATCATTCCCATCAAGCTCTGCATTACGAAAGCGTAAAGAAAACCAGGCTGTACTGGAATTGGTCAGCATACTGTGCAAACTTGCTGATAATAATTCAGCTGCATGAAGAGCTGTACCATCAAAAATAAGTTCGGTTCTTTTATCGCCACCAGATCTTGCTTTAGTAATATCTGCTTTCCTGGGGATGATATAGTCACCAACCTCTTGCCAGTGACTTTCCCAGTTAGATCTTTGAGCTGCTAAACTATCGAACTGTCTAACAATTTGTTCTGCATTTTTATCTGACATCTAGGATCCTAGTAAAGTTTTTCTTTGAACTGGTGCTGCACCAAGAACACCAGCTGAACTTGTCATAACTGTTTTAGTCTTGGTCCTTCTTTTCTTTTTATACTGACCAGTACCTACAGTACCAGGATCACCTTGCCTTACTGGATCTTTAGGCGTTATTGGCTCTGGCTCTGGTTCTGGAGCTGCTGGTTCTGGAACTGGTGCTGGTTCTGGAACTGGCGTAGGCGTAGGTGTAGGCGTAGGAGTAGGTGTTGGCTCTGGCGTAGGTGTTACTTCTTCCTCTTCTGGTGGTGCTGGTGGTGTTGCACCAGTAGCTGCACCAGTAACCTTTT
>JGI24006J15134_10001316_pt1 | contig 14252 bp, 10 predicted proteins | sample LinPmetageLP53_FD_15134 | JGI IMG/M metagenome (IMG submission 15134) | reverse complement strand
CCATCCGTAGTCCACCGTTGTTTGCTCGGTCTGTTTGTTGAGGCCCAAAGGATGAAGTCAACGAAGCGTCGCCCGGATAGGATGCACCTAACCAAGATGTTTCGTCAACAGGTGTCCCTGTTCTCAAGTCAATATCTGCAAGAATATCCACCAGCGTAAAATCGCTGTCGGCTACTTTAATGCTTAATCCTTTTTCTGTTGTTGTTGTTGTTGCTACCATTTTCAATCACCTCATTGTAAGTCGCGGATAGAGCCGCTTGCACCAAAGAAAGAACACCACATCTCGCCCATTGTTCGATAGAGTCCTTCTTGTCCAAGACGGTTAATCGCGAATGGGTCGCCGGTTTCGATACCGGATTCATAGTATTGTGTCGGGATTGCAGTTTGGAACCACAAGTAATCCGTGTCGAGATAATACATACGAGATAGAGAACCTGCTCCATCTTGTGGCATATCCTTTGTTGGAATCATTGGCACACCGTTGTAGGTTGCGACGATGAAACCAGCCTCAAGACCGGGAACACCCTTTACACCGTTGTAGGTTGGAGTCACGCGCTTGCTGTCCATGAATCGCTGTTGGGATTGTAGGAGTTGCTGAACGCGCATCAAAGTGTCGTATCCAGTGAGCATAACCTTCGGGTTACCACCGCGAGTCCAAAGTTGTTGGAACAATCCATCAAGTTGATTGAGGGATAGGTTGCGGTTGGTGGTTGAATCAGCGGAAACATCGACTTCCGCGCTGTGGAAGTCTGCTGTTCCGTCGCGGGTGATAGAGTAAATATCGTGGTCGGTGGTTGCACTGATGTGGTTTGTTCCTGTGGTCATCTTATCCGGGTCGGATGTAAGACGGTCAAGAGATTCAAAGTCGTTGCCAGCAGGTGTGTCAACATCTTCAAGCATCATTCGGTTGATATGTTCAGCGTGGTGCTTACCCATCTCTTCCTTTAGAACTTGGCGAACATCGCCCAGTCCGTCGTCCTTGTCGGACAAGAACATGCTAACTTCCGATAGGTCGAAAGTGTGCGCGACAGTCTTTGGCTTTGCGGCAACATGGAGGAAGTCGGGTCGGCTTGTGTCCGGTAGAGTTCCGTTTTCTGCAATTCCGCCACCCTTGTTGAAGTCAGCGCGACCAGTGAGGATACGCCATCCGCTTCTTTCCCACGGCTTCTTAGGTAGGATAGAGAAGGCGTTGAACTCTTGGTTCAACTGTGACCATACTTTTCGTCCATAAATTGCTTGATAAGTTCCCGCGGTGGAGGACATCAAAGGCGCGTCTGCCTTGAGAATGTCACCCGCTCCGTAGGTGTATCCGGTTGAGGATGCGCCACCGTAGTAGTATCGCTCCATGTCTTGCACTGTTCTTACATAGTTTCTTGCCATCAATAATCGCCTCCTGTCAACGCTTTACCAGCAAGTCGGTGAACATCGTCCCACGACATATCTGCTAATTCGGCGGTTTCGGGAATGGTAACTGTTGCTTGTCCAGCGGACTTTGCAATAGTGGTTGAGGTTGTAGCAACATTGTCGATTCGCTGGTTAAGGGCGATGACTGCTTTTTGTAGTTCAACCATTGGTCCGCGAGAATCAAAGTTAGCCTTTGCAACTGAATCTGCATCGCGCTTCTCTTCTTTCAAGAACCTGTTTGTGAATTGATTGTTAAGTTCGGACTTGAACTTTTGTTCTTGTGCCGCGGCTTTGAATACTTCATAAGCGGCTTCAACTTCACTTGATGAAACATTAGAAGCGTTGAGGTAATCACCCTTGATGACATTTTTGTTTCCGCTTGGTGCGGCTCCCATGTCCATCTTAGGTCGCTTACCGGAATCGTCTTCGCCAGCACCTTCAAGAGAACCTTGTCCGCGGTGGTCGTAGCCGGATTCACCCGGTCCGTAGCCTTTGTTAAAGTGGTCGCGAGCGGCGTTCGGGTCGAACCCTGCGCTCTTCACGGTTGACTCTAACCAAGTCAAGTAGTCGGTCGTAATCATATCATCTGCTTTGTTCGTCATATCATCTTCTCCGTATGCCATTTCTTCCAAAGGTTCGTCATCTTCATCTTCATCTTCATCGTCGTCACCGAAAGGATTTTTGCTTTCCTTCTTTTTAGGTTTCGCGTCGAGCATGTCTTCGATGCCTTTCTCTTTGGATTCTTTGTCTTTCTTATCATCGAGTTTCTTGTCTTCTTCCTTGTCTTTATCGTCAAGTTTCTTAGACAGTCGTTCGAGAACGCTTTGCAGTTCATTCATTGGGTCGGTCATTGTATCATTTCCTGTGTCTTCCTTGAGGATACGAAACTGCGCTTCGGGATTGATACCCTTTTCGCAAATCGTTACTTCATGGAGTTCCATGCGACGAATCTCGCGGTAATCTCCGCGTGTTTGGTCGCTCTTGTTGACTCTCTCAAAGGCTTGACCGCCGATTGAGAAAGACCGCAGGTTGCCCTTACGGATTTCGGATGCAACTTCGCGGGCTTTTTCGATGTCCCCGCGTAGTTGAATGACTACGAACATTCCTGTGTCGTCAACTTCGGACTTCCAAAGACGACCACTTGAATCAGTGTAAGAAGGAATAACTGTTCCTACTTGTATGTTAGAGTGTGCGAGTTGAACATTGCGGAAACCTTCTGCTTTCATGAAGCCACCAAAAGCATCTTTGAGAGCCGAGCGTGTGATTAAGTCACCCTGCTTGTCAACCATTTCAACGGACGCATATCCAGCAACAATAAGGTCATCGCCCAAGCCCTTGAGAACAAGGGGATTGGATGAAACACTTGGAGCCGCGAGAATCGCCATTGCAACCCAACTCTAACTCATGCTATATCAAAGGAACTCTTCTCGACCGCGATGACACCATCGTCTTCAAGACGAGCAGTTTCTCCTTGACTCGTCCGCAGTGTCTTGGTTTTCTTCTCGGTTGCTGGTTTTAGTTCGTCATTCCTTCGCGCTTGAGGGTCGAAGTCGGGCATGGTATCATCGCGGATGTTTTCGGTAGGGCCGCGTGGTGAGTGGTCAAGACTGGCATACCCTATACCAAGTCCTTGAACACCTGTGCTGGTAATTTTTTCTTTAGAGAGATGTTCCAAACCGCGCTCCATCAATTCAAGTCCACGCTTCATGACCTCTTCTTCTTCTTCAAGAATCTTCTTTGGTTTCTTAATATGACCTGCTGGTGGTTCGGGGTTTACTTCATCATATTCGGGTTCATCGGACTCTTCTCTCTTTAGTAACCAAATAGCCTTAGCCTCCCAATACGCTTCTTGGTCGTTGGCTAACTTGACGAGATACTCATTACCCCATATAGAAGATTGAGGTTCAACATACCAAAACTCTTCTTCTTTATGCGTTTTGCAAATGACCTCATCATCAAACGCGGGGAACATGATTGTGATTTTTCCTTTCTTCATATTGACTTGTTGAGGAATGTGATGGTCACCTGCTAATATCGCAAGTGTCTCAACACTGTTCGCGGCGAGCGGTTCAGCGTCAGTTAACTTGGCTGAACGAATGCGATACACTGGATGTTCACCTTTAGACGCACTTACACCTGTGCAACGAGCAGTAGCAAAGTCACCAACATTGAATCCACGCGGCCCTTTTGCGCTACCTACATTCATGTAGTGTTCTTTACCAACTTGTTGTGCGCGCTTACCGTAGTGTTCGGGGTTCATCAGTGGTCCAACACCGATAGTGTAGTTTTTACCAGCGCGTGAAAGTATGATGACATCAACCATTTTTTCTTTACTCAACAGCACCCATTTAGGGTGACGAGGTTCACCTTTCATGTATGTAGCGTTGGCATCGCGCAAAAGAATATCCATATTATTTTCGTTTTGTAATCCATCAACCGCAACGGATAACCCTTCATCATCACTACGCTTAGTGTTAATTGGTTCGGGCATTTTAATGTGTTCACTTGATTCGTATTGAGCGCGAAGATGACGAATACGGTCTTTCGTTGGCATATTGTGTGTGTCTTCGTCTGCTGTTTTCAACAAATCAATCACAGTCATTATTCCGTCATGAAGTATAGCGTGAACTACAAAGTCCTTCTCATACACCTTGTTGACTTCTTCGTTGAATACATTATCCAACTTGATTTCACCATCAGCACCGTAAGCAGTCATCTTTTTACCTTTCTTTGTCGCGATGATATGTTCACCTTGAGGATAGAGGCTGATGACCCAATCACCAACAAATCCGCGCAAATGCTTCAAGTCTTCTAAATCAAAGATGCGATGCATGAACTTGACTGGTTGTGGTTTTCCATCGTCTTTGATGATGAGTGTGTCATCAAGCGCGACATCAAGAAGATGTGAAGAGTGAGCAAAGAGTGAAGGGTCTGTGGATTGGATTACTCCCGGTGTCAATGGCATGTCCGGTTGCATAGCCATTGTTTGATTGATGGCTTGACCTACACGCGTATTTGGGTTTGGTTCGTTATCGGAGTGTTGATACCCAGCCATGTGAGTTGTAGCGGTTGATGGGTCGAGGGGTTTGAGTGCAGGGTTGACGCGCCTCATCATGTTGTGTAAAAATACCATCTGTTGCGGTGGGGGAGAATTATACACATGATTGTCTTTGTCTTCAAAATACATTTCACCATCAGCCATCGCGCCCGGTCTTACAACAAATGGTGTAGGTGTTCCGAAGCCGTAGTTAAACTTCTTTTCCGCGCTTGTGTGAATCGGCACAACAGGAGCGTTGTTGAAATGAGTTCCGCCTATCGCAGTTGACTCTTCTGTTGATGATGACTTGTCAAATATCTGTGTTGATGTAACCCCATCAAGCAAAGAAGCAATGTTTTGCAGACTTGATGGTTTGTTGAAATCCATTAAGCGTTTTGCTTTTTTCGCTAAATTACCTTTGAAACTTTGCAGTTTCTTTGTATCTAATCCAACATCGCTCCCTTCTCTTGTTTGCTTCACCGTGTTATGAAGCAACTTTAGTATGAGTTCGCGCTCTTTGTTCATGTTGATAGGATTGCCTTTTTTATCAAGAATGCTTTCTCCACCACTTCTTGTCATGTCTTGACCATGAAATAAGCCACCATCATTGAAAACAAAATTATTCCCACCCCTCTTAGGAATGTTGATGATGTCATATACTTCACTTTTTTCTTCACCTCGTATAGCGCGACCGTCTTTCGATACTGGGTGATATCTCGCTTTGAATGCTTCATTGAAACTTATCTGTTGTTGTCCCGCGGCTTTCTTCACGCTACTTATTATCGAGTCAAACATTTTTATTTCTTCTTCGTCAATATCGTTTGAGTCTTTGGCGAGGTGTGACATCACCTTATGTCCACTTGGTTGAACACCGCCGAATATACTGTCTTTCATTTTACTGGCTTGATAAGAAGAGTCTTGGTGTGTATCGCGCTTGACTTTGATGTCGGCTAATGCTTCAACTTCGTCGGCTGATAAGTCAAATGATGCTTTCTTACCACCCAAATGAAGGTTGTTTTTACCGCTAAACAATCTTCTCTTTTCATCCGGTTCCATATACAGTATTTGTTCCGCGAGTTTTATTGTGTAAGCAGTAGCCGCGTGTGCTTCGTTGTTCTCTTTGGTATAAACATCGGGGTATAATTTTTCTATCGCGGGTTGCAGTGCTTTGTATATTTTTTCAACACCGCGCAAAGTATCAAGGTGGTTGGATATTCGTTGACCGGAATGCTTCAACTTCACTTCACCACCGTCGAGAGGTGGAGCGGCGCGGCGAATCTCCATCATTCTTTTCTCAATCATCTCTTGACTGCCTTCGTCGTTGTTTTTTCGAGCGATTTGTAATGCACTCCCTAACATCGTTTGATGTTGCGAAGCGAGATAAGAAGGGGTTGGTGCTATGACAAGAGCCGACAACGCAGGGTTTTCTTCGTCACCATGTTGACGATAAGCAACAACTTTACCTTTGTCATCTTTGTAGTTTTTGAGCATTTTTTCAAGTTCCTCATGACGATTACCCATAGCGGTATTATCACCTGCTTGTTTTGCTTGAATGTATTCTTGGTCAAGACCTTTCAGTTCTTGTAGCAGTCTGCCTCGCGAACGAATGTTTTGCACTTGCGCGTCGGGTAATTTGTATGTGTCATTGAAGTTGAGCATGTTGTAATTGTCTAAATCTTCTTTGTGATATATCGCGAATTGAGTTGGTTCTTCAACACCTTCGGTAATCTCCCTCATCATATCTCGACCCGTTCTGCCACCATAGCCTATGATGTCCTTGTGATGCGAACCGTCTTTGATAGCCTGTAATGGGTTATCAATTTCACCATCCATGAGTTTGTTAAAGAACTCCAAAGCGGCATCATCGTGTTGAGTCAACGGATTGTGCAGACCGAGTAACCCCGCGTCTATCATCATCTTGTCTTCTTGAGAGTGGTTGTCTTTGGTGATGCCGAAATCGCCTTTACCACCCTTTATCTGCATCCTATCAAACATTCTTCTCTTACCTTTACTTTGTGCGTTGATTCTCGATTTGCGCGTAGTCAGCATTGGGGTATGAAGTGCGGTTTCTGTGCTTTGAACAGGTAATCCATCGAGAGCAGTGAACCCAACATGGTCTTTCATGTTAACACCGAGATAGTTACCGTGTGCCATCATCCATGAGTTCAAGCCTCTTGTCGCGGGAGTCATGGGTGAAGGCATACCTTCTGTGTAGTCTTCTAATTGCTCTTGAGGGCTTCCTAAAGAGTCGGGGTTATTTTCTGCCGCGTAAGGATTAACTATACCTTCTGTTACATCTTGAGCGGTTGTTTCTTTACGCGGCATAGGGAGTTCAACTACTTTCCCGTTATCAAAGTCAGCCAAGTATTTTTCTTCGTCTTCGTTGCCGCGCAATGCTCTTTGTAAATCAACTCTTAGTTGACCTTCTTCGTTTTCTTTTGCTGGGTCGAATACATTCTTTTGCTCAACTGCTGGGCGCGACCCACCACCTTCTCTCTCGGCTCGCGTCGGAAGCATGAACCTTCTTTCTTGTAAGGGCGTGTAAAGCATATTAGGCATAGACTCTTGATAATGCACACCGAAGTCAGCACTTTCTCCATCCGCGTTCCCTCTCCTGTTACCAACCCCCCGCATCACAATACCAAGTGGGCTTCTGTCGCTGTGAACGGTTGGTTCTTTCGTCATATCAAACTCTTCGTCGTCTGTGCTATGAGTGTGAGTGTATCCTTGCAATGTTTGTCGCATCAAGTCACTGTATTCCTTTGTTCCGTATTGAATTAAACTTTGTTCAATGATGTCTTTGAGTTCGTCTTTTTCAAACAATTGATGGTTCACTAAGTCTTTCATGTTGGGTAAATCCGATGTCATGTAAATGAAAGTGCCATGTTGATTCTCGTCTATGTGTGGATATTGAGGGTTGTCATCGTCGGGTATGACATCACAATCACCGTGTTTATCCGTGTATCGTTTAACCATTTCATTAAAGTTAACGCCTTCTAAAGAGCGTTGCAGGGTATCATCATCAAGCGCGCCCCATTTGTTTTCTTCCAACTTTTCTCTCACATCTTGGTGCTTCTCGTCAATGTTTTTCTTTGCTTCGCGTGCGGCTTTTTCTGTGAAGCGATTTGGTAAAACATGGTTCATACCGTTTCTGTTTGAGCCACCCGCGTAAAGAGTATTCAACATGTTATCCATGAGATAAGCGTGGTTAGCCATGTAACCTCGCGCACCGGGTCCGAGAATGTTATTGATGACCGAATCATCTATTGAACCGTCCTCTTGAACACCACCACCTGTTTCCAGCATCCACTTTTTGATTTTGTAAATGTCATCATAGGGAAGCATAGAGATACCAAGACGGTGAACATCATCACCAACGCGACCAAAGTTTCTTTGCTCTTTGACTGGTTTTCTTCTTGTGTTGTTGTATCCGTCTGCCAATTCGCGCAGTTGTTGGATTGGAGAGTTGTCACCATCTCCTTCGGTGATTGGCATACCGTCGTCATCGAATAATAAATCGAATATCTCTTCGCGAGGAACGCCTTCGTTTTCCCAATTTTTGACGCGCATAAAATGTTCATCCAACATAGAATGAGCAAGTAAGGGGTTACCTTTACCGTAGCGTTCACCAAAAGCCTCGATGAAGTCTTTTTTACCGCGGTCATAAATTGTCATCATAGTGACATTGTTACCTCTCCAATTACCAAACATGTGTTGTTGTTTAAGGACAGGGTGCAAACCTTCTGCTGTTTTTATCATCGCCTTGTTGAGTTTTTCAGCATTCTTACCTTTGTTACCGTAAAGGTATCTGTTGAGTTGTTGCCACAGTGGTTTTTCACCATAAGCGACTTCACCTTTGCGCGGAGGGTGAAGGTTGAGTGTTTTGAACTTGGAGTGTTGACCAACAATGTCATCTCCGCGTTCAGCGATGTTTGGTATAGTATCTTCAAAACGGCGACCAATAGCCAATCTCACCATTGCATCAATTGATTTTTCATCGCCAGTCATCATTGCTTTAGTCCAATCATCGCTATGAAACAAAGGTCTTGCCTTATGATGGCGCGACGGTGCGGGTTCATGGATTGTCGAACCACCGGAGAAAATGCGCTCCATACCTCGACTTGAAGGATTCCTAACTTGAAGTTCGGGTTGTAATTCATCAATATATTTTTGAGCGTTTTTCTTAAAGAGGATTTGCGTATATCCTTGATTCTCCAAGTTGTTTGCACTTAGCAGAACATTGACTGCTTCATCGCGTGCATCGTGTTTGTTGATTAAAGCATGAGTAAACTCACTAACTACGCGTTGGTGATATTGCAATGCATCTTCGCGCACACTTCACCACCTCAAGAATAATCGGTGAGGTTGTATGCTCCTTGAGGATTTTTGTCGGATTTGTCACCCGCTTTATTCTCATGTGCTTCTAAAGCATTATCGTGTGATGAATGTTGCATAGAGTCCAACTTAATCTCTTCTTTCTTAGGGTCTGTGCGCTTTACATCCTCGACGGTAATTCGTCGTTGGTTAGTGTCATAATACCCTGTGCGGACTGGCTCACTGCCTGTGACATTTGCGAAGAGGTCGGCACTTTCTGTTCCGAAGTCTTTGGTTTCTTTGTCAACTTTCTCAATCAATTCTTCTGCTTTCGCAATCAGTTCATCAACATCGGGTGCAAACTTACCTGCTTCAACTTTCATTGGCTTCATGAATCAATCCTCCTTCCTTCGACTTGCGCGGCTGTGTCAGCCATTGCGTGAATATCGCTCCAATCCATATCATGCCATTCTTCATTTGAAGAAGGCATACTCATTCCCGCTTCATCAATTGCATTGGCGGCTTTGTTGATAACATCATCTCGGTCACCGCGTAGTGGGTCGCCCCACACATCTTCGTTGACGGGTGTTTTAGCGCGAACAAATCCAGCACGCTTGAGAAACAGTTCCGGTGTATTCATACTTTTACGCATGTTACTAAGTTCAGCATCCATAGACTCCATTTTGGTGATGAGGGCTTTCATCAACACCACGGCATCTGTGTCGTCGGACACGCTCACACCTGTCCTTGTTTCTTGAAATGTCCACCGATTCTATCCGGGCCAATGTAACCCATAGGCCGGTCGCTTTTCGCGATAACACCTTGAGTGCTATTGAATTGCATGACAGGTGCGCCACCTGCGAATCGGTCATTGACACCGAGGATGCGGTCGTTTTGACCTGTCTGTGATTTGTAAATCGCGGTGACATCATCAGCGAGGTAATCTGCGGTTGCGTTGATACTGCGTAAGAACTGCTCGGCTGATACAAGGTCGTTGTTTGCGAGTGCAATTTTGAACTCGGACATTGCTGATTCAAGTTTGCGCACCATCGGGTCCATCTTATTGAGAAGGTTGCTCATGCCGTAAGCCATGCCCGCGCCGCTCTTGAATGTATCGCTAAAACCCGCTTTCTTTGTTCTTACTCGTAGGGTCTTGCGCGGCTTGAATACTATCGAGTGCTTGCTCTAAAGGAGTCTTGTCTTTTCCGCGTTGATTTTTCTTTGATGATGGCGCACCCGATTGGTGAGTTTCCGAACTGATAGGTGCTGGCCCATTGTCGCGTTGTCCAGTGCCTTCACCAAGACCAACTGCGCCGCCTTTCTCCATCATCATAATTTGACCGCCTCCCGGTGGTAGGGACGCTCCCCCAGCCGGTGGAGAAGCCCCTGCCCCCGGCGGCATCATCGCGCCCCCACCCTGTGGAGGTATCCCGCCGCCCCCCGGCGGCATAGGTGGAGGCATACCACCACCCGGTGGCATTCCACCCGGTGGCATTCCGCCCGGTGGCATTCCGCCACCTGCGGCATTAGGGTCTTGAGGTTGAGGTTCGGGTTTTGTGTAAGTGAATCGTATATCACTACCACCGTCTTCTGTCAATTCGGGCTGGAAACCAAGTTGTTGCATACGCTGTGCGATGTTGACTTCTTGTTCATCGCGTCGTAGTCTTGTGATTTCATCCTCTTCTTCATTCGGATAAAGAGTCAAAGTCCAGTCTTCAACACCCATTTGGTCAAGCATTCTCGGAAACAACTCGCGTGAATACAACTTCTGTCCCGACTCAACCGCGCGATTCGTGACAAGGATTTGCATTCCTTCGTTGTTCAATCCACCGGACTTACCGCTATCCATCATGAACACATTGGATACGCCATAGAAAGCCGCTATACGCATTCGGATTTCATCGCGAACTTGTGCATATTGCATCTCATCAAGGCTATCCATGAAACGAACAAACTCGACCTTACCGCGCCCCGATGCTGATTCAACACCAACTTTCGGAATGTAGTGAGGGTCGCGCTCCATTTTTTCTTCTGCTCCTTTCCAAAAAGCCGCTGTTGATTGAATGTTATCAGTAGTGATTGCGAGAACACCGCGTGGTATTCTTCTCTTTTGATATGCGAGGTAAATGTAATTGTCCATTGCCGTGAGTGATTGTGCTTGTCGCCACATACTGGCGACAGGTGAGCGACCATACAACTTCGATGGGTTGAACTTTGATGTGTGCAATACTTCTCCTTCAATGTAATACTGCGTCTTACCACTACCTGCTGTGTTAATGTAGTGAACATCTTGGAGAGGTAACCCACACCCATCCACATCACATTCGCTATGGTCGCCGTTGTGAGGATATGTTTTATCTCGATGTATTGGACACAGGAGGTATCGCCCTCCGCGCTTACCTGCTTTATCCGCAACAATACGCATGAAGGTTGGGTCACCGCGAACCAATTCTTTGACGCGGAAAAACTCAATTTCACCCGTCTTTGGGTCGAGGAAATATTCTTTGATGAGTAATAAGAAAGCATCATCAACAATATCTAAATCCCATTCAATCTCTTTCATCACTTCAATGAATGATTGGTCCATGCTGTTGCGCTCTTTCATTAGCCAACGCGGGTAAATGATTTGGTCAGCGTCGGGGCTATCGAAGTCATCATTCCCGCATATTCGACATTCTTCAACAGTATCGTGTTGATATTCTTCATTACAGTTAGTGCATTTCTTGTGAAACTTCTTTTCCCAATAATACCCGCGACGAAAAATCTCTTGGCATAATGTGTTGATGGTTGTTCGGAGGATGATTGATTCTTGAACTGTTGCGTAAAGTGCCGGTATTGATACACCTTGAACGAGAACGGGTTCTTGAATACCCGTCTTCCACAACGGCATCATTGGTTCGGGTGTTGTTCGCCTACTGAATGGCTTCGTTAATCTTGATAAGAAACGCCCTACTAAGCCTTTTTCTTCTGCCATTACATCATCTCCACAAGTCGGTTCGCATCGTCAAGAAGACGAAGGGTTTCACCGTCCCGACTAAACATGGCACGAACTCCCACCTCATCAATGTTCCACTCCTTCAAGAGTTCTTCTCGCTTGTCGGGAACATCTTTCCAATTGAGCCATTTAACAATGCGGTAAAGTTCATCGCGGCGTGATTTGATGATGTCAGTTTTACGACCGCGCATATCGAGTAGTTCAACGACTGCACCAGCCTGTCCTTTCTTCATGCGGAGATGTCGAGTAATACCTTTCATCAATTTACGCAAATCATTTTCACTGTAAAATTGTAGTCGGTGTTGTGTTCGTCTGCTGTTTTTATGAATCTTCAAATCAGTTTGGAGAACGCCACAGCCAAGTGCTTTGTGCAACTGTTCGCAGTGTAACTTACCTCTTTCACCTGTCGCAATAAATCCCGCTCTTGGTTCAAGACGCTTGGTTATAGTGATGTATCCGTCAGCGTCGAGGAACCCAGCGGCGTAAGCCCACACATCTTTGAAAATCACACTGTTGTCGCGGACAAGACCCCACCCAGCACCAATTTTCTCTATGTCATATTCGACACCATGCATCTTGAACAAAGAGGATAATTTTTGAGTTGTTAAATGAGTTGTTGCTTGCATACTGTTGAAGACTTCTTTACTTGAAAGAGGGCCGCGCTCTTCAAGGATACTCGCGGCTTTCGCGAGGAAAATTGCATCGGTCTTTTTGATGTTGTCAATAGAATGAAGTGAGTTCCTCCACTCTTTCTTCGCATTCTTTTTGACTTGTTGAGCATCAACCCATAGTTGTCGCTGATTGTCGTCAAACTCACCTTCGATGAGAAGCAATTTGCTGATGGTATCGTTGGCTTTTTCCCATTGAACACACGCTCTTCTTAATGCATACTCGCGAGATATACCATGTTTGCGCAATGCTTGGAGGTCGCGGTCGCTAATGCCTAAATTGCGAACTGTTGCATCATGCTTACCAATCCACTCTATTGATTGTAAAGTTGCTTCAACTTCTTGTTTCTTTGCGATGCGTATAGCGTCGATGGCTTCGTCGATAGCATCACGCATACTTTTGTTAACACGACGCGCTAATCGTAAGTCTTTCACTAAGTCACCTGCGTTGCGACCAAACATGCTGTTAAACCAGTCACCGTTAGGTCGGGAACGCTTGAGTTGTTGAGCAACTTGTTGAGCCATCTCTTTCTTCTCTTCTTCTTCTTCAATCTCGTTTGGTTTAGGTGGTGTTGGGTTTGCGTTCGCTGTTCCCTGTCCTTGTTGGATAGGTTTAGGTGCATCACCAAAAGACGCTCCTTGAATTGTATTTTTCAAAATAGCATCTATGAATGCTGTTTCGTCGGACAAATCAATTTTCAACGCGGTTCACCTTTCTCTTATTCCAAGCCATTATTTGCGGACTACCATTTTTAACCCAACACTTTTTACAAAATCCAAAAGGATATAACTTATCTGCTGTGTAGCAACAAGTGTCATACACAACAGACTTTCCCATTAACAATTCCACCTCTTCAAAGACGCGCCTTTAGGAGTTAACTTACCACCCTTACTCGTTGCACCTTTCATTCCACCCATCCGCGCGCAAAAAGACTTTCTACGCTTGGCCGACTTACTACCGGGCTTGAGTGAACTTGGTTTTTTGGTGACAGGAGGTTTGAGATTTGCACCTGTTTTGCGTTTAGCGGCGGCTCGACCCTTCGCGTTCAAGCCACCTTTCTTACTGTGCTTGTTTGGATTGTAACCATGAAACGGTTTGCTTTTCCTTTTTGCTTTGAGAATAGTTGTTGCTATTTCAAACGGTGAACAGCAATCACAAAATGACACGCTTTTCGCGATGTCTTCATCATTCATCATTGCTAATTCTTCTGCTGTTATTGGTTCGTGCATTATGTATTCGTAGTTCATCTTAACCACCGTAGGCTTACCACCCACACCTTGTTTCTTACTGCGCTTTCTTTTTGTAGCCGCGCGTTTTTGACCCGACGACATAGAGCCGCTGGTCTTTGGAGTCTTACTTGTGACTTTGACGGAGGGGCGGCACTTTGGATACCCCTTAGAAGACTTCTTGGCTTTGCTACGCCCACACGGAGGATGCTTGCCATCCTTACCTGTGCGCGATACATCCACCCACTTCTCCTTGAACCATCGGTTCAAGTTTTTCTCAACTGTCATACCACGCGCACCATCTTTTTCAAAGTAGTTTTTTGTTTATCCATCAAAGCGTAGCATGGACATTTAGGAGATTTAGCAGAACATTGATTCCCTTGAACCATGCAAACGCAGGGTGTTTTCTTTGTTCCACCACAACAGCATTTGTCTTTTTTGAGTTTCATTTTTTCTTCCCCTTTTTCTTACCTGCGCCTATTTTGCCTCGACAGACCTGCACAGCATACCCGTTCGCATACGCGCTTGGGTAAACTTTGAACTTACGCTTCGCCGCCGCTTTACCTTTAGGGCATAGTTTCTTCTCAAGGTAGCCAAAGGCCGCTTC
>JGI24006J15134_10001313_pt1 | contig 14266 bp, 26 predicted proteins | sample LinPmetageLP53_FD_15134 | JGI IMG/M metagenome (IMG submission 15134) | reverse complement strand
CTTCATCAGTCCACTCTTCACACGCGTCACAGTAGTTATCTACCGTGTCCTCAGCCCATTCGTCTACTGTATGTCCGTAATCCATTTCTCAACCTCCTTTATTTCGTCTACTTCTTCAGCTATAAACTTGAACTGATAGCACTCGAGAGTTCTCTTAGCTGAACCAACAGAACAATCATATATAAATCTATCCTCAGTTGATACTAACTGTTCCATCAACCTAACTGCGGCGTTCTTACCCATAGTTGGTTTGTTTGGAATGAGAATATCTTCTTCTTTAATCAGTCTTCGTTTGTAAGCACCGATGTGTCTACCATTGACCTCAGTCTCTGGAAATATTTCCTTGAGAATCTGTGAACACATAGCGGGTTTGAATCCAGACATAAGTAATGTCCTTGCCAACTGATGCCAATACGTGTGCTTTACTCTACTACTCAAAGTATAACTCCGGTTCTGTATCATTGTAGTCTGTAACGAGCTGAGAAAGGATGCCATATATTATACTCTCTTCTACCATATCTAAGTTGGGTTCCATAGTGGTCAAATACGCTCTTAGTATATCGAACTCTTCCATATGAATATTAATAACGAACTTAGGCATTAGTCCCCCATAGACTGAATGACTTGTATAACTCTAACACGTTCTGAGTCATCACCAGCCTGAACAGGGTAGAATGGTAAGCATGTATGCTTCAATGCATCTATTAAACTCATTCCATCTACTACTAACTCTGAGACTGCTAGACACATACGTGTTGAGACAGCAGTAGTTAGTTCGTCTGAGCTATGTAAATCACGAACTCTCTTAGCAAAGTCTACAATCTTTTCGGCACTGTAGTCAGTGAGCTGAGGGTTACGAATCATAATCAGTTCTTTCTCTTTCTTCATAGGTAAGTATTCTAATTCATATATACCACCAGTGAATCTATCTTTCCATGCTCGGTCTAAGTCATGAGATGCACCTAGATACTCTCTGCCTATGTTGGCAGTAGCGTAGAATAATGCATTCTTATTGACTGAGACACTATCAGAATCCTCACTCTCATCAAGAGCTAGATACTTTTGACCATCTAAGACCGGCATGAGAATATTAGCTAAGTCCCCAGTTCGGTCACGTGTGACCTCATCTAACATAATAAAGGAGTTACCCTGTATTGCATTAACGAACCGAGAAGGCTTGAACCATGTCCCAGCTTCCTTATCATATTTAGTATCACCCAGCAACTTAGCTGAGGGATTCATAGTATCACCAAAGTTGAAAGAGTAAAACTCTTTGTTTGTAATACCAGCTAATATCTTACCGAGACTAGACTTACCACATCCTGACGGGCCTGTGACTAGTATATTCTTACCTCGAAATATATTTCTTAGCATAGTGTAGAAAGTAATGTTTTCAGCAAACTTAAACTCTTCAGGTATCTGAACTGAGCCTTGTAGTTTGGACATTACAGTCTCTTTTACTATTGGTTCCGGTTCACTGGCCGGTGCCTCATCTTGCATGGGAGTATCTGACATTAAGTCATCAATTCCTCTGTGTCGGTGTTCTTCACTCATTATTCATCCATAGTTTTTAGGGTATTTAAAGGTTTCCCCATTCCTCTCAGTTGGCTCTCCTGCGTCTAATGAGACGTTGGTCTACTCTAGACTTATCAAACCCAAAGGTTCTGTCTCCATGTATACCAAAGTTCTCTCCTTTCACTTCATACTTGCGAACTGTATTTGTAATCTTCTTTATATCTTGTGGTTCCATTGTGCTGAGAGCATCGATGAACTTTCCTAAGTTCTGACTAACTGACCAAGCATTATCCTCTACATCCTCAAATGAGGCTGTTAAGAATTCTCTCAGCACAGTAAAACGGTTATCGTTAGTTGACTGCACACTCAACAAAGGAACTTTGTCAGCGTGCTGAGTCATAAAGTTATTGAACTTCTTTACTGCTTCTACATTCATAGTATATACTCCGCTACTAAACAGTGTTCGCAACTATTACTATTTACTTCATGACCACCAGTGTCATAAGTTGAGAACTGTCCACAATCTACGCAGTTCATGCATCCACCTTCTTTGCTTGTGGAAGTAAGTATCCACAGTCATCACAACATTGTCCTGAGACTTCCATTAACTCAGGCTGAGCGCAGGTGCAAGATAGTTTAAACCACTCGGCAACTGACTTCATTGTTTACCTCGGTGAATTGAGGACTGAGCTAACCATGCCTCAGTTCCTATTTCGTGCATGTAATCAGTAATACCACTATAGGTATCAAAGGTTAAACATTGGTGGGGTTTAGGAGCAACCGAGAAATACTTCTCAGTTCGAATATTCCTTGCTTCCCTAATCTTTGAACCATCTACTTTGGTGGTTTTAGTCATCAACTTTTGGAGTTGACGTGGCGTTAATTCTTTAAGCATTTCAGCTAGTTGGTCGACATTTGTCATCACTTATACATCCATTGTGAGTATATAAAGGTTGGGGTGTCTGGACTGAGACCTGAGCACGAAATACAGGCTAAGAATGAAAAACGGGGTGCAAAGAAGAGTAAATACAAACAAAGCAAAGACTTATATACTGAGGCTTCCCTATATTAACTATATTAAGATATAGCTTAGTTATGCATATTCTTGCTGTAAGTAAAGAGCTTAGTAAAGCTTTACTAAGTAGAGCTTAATATTCTTAGTAGAGCATTCTTAGTTAAGCATGGTTAGTTGAGCATTCTTAATATAGGACTCTTAGCTACTTACCCTACGGTTCTTTCACGAACACATAACGTCATGAACTGAGAGCTGAACTGGTTTGGGGATGAGCTTTAAAGCTTTCGAACCAACCTTAAGCCCAACTAAGCATTTTTATTTTCTCATCTAGGCCTACCGTAGTGCTCAGTGGCGCCATAAAGCTCTACTGAGACTTGTTTGCTCAGTTGGGGCACCCGATGTGCACAATAAATATTTTCTCACCTGAGCTGAGCGTTATCAAGCTGGGTTCTTTTTTTGCTCGACTGAGAGTTTCTCACTTAAGCTGAGAGGTCTATAGAGATTTTAAACTGAGAGATTAATAGAGCTGAGCTGAGTCGTCGAAAGTGTGTGAGACGCATAAAAAAAGGTGGCCCTGACTAGTTTTATAATCATAGCAAGGCCTATATAAAGGTGTTGGGAGGATTTTTTGTATTACCTCCAAACCGATGCCCAACTACATTGAGTAGTTATAATTTATCACCGATTACCTGCACATACATCCGCCACCAGATTTTGGCTCTTGGCAATATATGCAGTGCTTTAAAAGATTGGGTCTCTTTATTCAGCCACAACTATTAAAAGCCGCTAAGCCCTTAAACATAATGAGCAGTTTTCTGACTTGCTCAGGTGCTTATTGATTAGGTCTTTAAATTAGACCTGCCTTTTTCATAGCTTTCTTTAAATCAGCTTCTGACATTTTTCCAGATTGCAAAGCTTGAACCACTGAATCAACAGATGGTGCACGTTTAGATACTCTGCGTTTACTTTGTAAATGATGAACTTGAGAAGCAACAAGTGAAGCAGTCTTTTCATTTGAAGAGATTACGTCACAGATTGCAACTAAGGTATCATATTTAACTCCGGTAGGATATCGTTTTGATTCCCCAACTTTAGTAAATCCTAGTGAGTCTAATAAAGAGCTCACGAGCTTTTCATCCTTTGGGGCCCAAAGGTAATCCATTTTTGCTTTAGTCATATTATACCAATAGAGTAGTTCTATTTAAGACTATCCCCTGCTAACTACTTGACGTAGTTTTAGGTTTTCAAATATGTCTGGATTAGAAAGTTGAATCTCAGTAGCTGTTTCTAAGTGACGACCTCGCCCTCTTATTCCTACAGGAATCATTTCTTTATACAATCCATATTTTCCGTATGGGGTGGTGCCGACTTCTACGAAGTATTCGACTGTCTCGCTTCCAGCTCTCCATGGGAGGCTGTTCTTGGTCTGAGTTACTTTGCTCATAATTAGATAAGGGTGGGGGTCGACTTATAGTTTTAGGTGTGTTCTCACGACGATAGAGACTTTTTGCTGGAAGGTAGTATATAAAGCGGTCTATTTTTTTGAGGTCGTCCCCGTTAAGTGAGACGGGTTAGGCAACTTCACCCAAGGCTCTAATTAGAATTTAAAGCCTACCTTGGGGAGCGGTTGCCACACTAGAGATGTCAAAACCACCACTACTACTGTTTCCAGCGTTTAGTATTTACGAATTGAGAGAGCTCCGGATTAGGGGGTGACCTGTCGCCAGTCAAAAGCCGAAGCTTCACGAAAGGCGAACAGAACAATTAAACGATGTGATTCAACATAGCAAAACGGACTTACTTTATAACAGTGAAGGGGATACAATATTTCGAATGAAGTTTAATCGATACTCTCCCAGCTGGAAACTATTGAGGGATAGGTCGCTCCTTTTGATTATTAAGGGTCGTTTATGGCGTATGGTCTATTTGTTTTTGTTCTCAGGTCACGTGTTACTTAAGTAACTGTAAGTGAGCAGTCGCACATAGCGACCACTCTATATTACCAATAGGGTATGCCTATTTAATCTTATGCCCGTATTCAAGGACATCTTTTCGGTATACATCGCCATATTCCCAACTACCATAAGTAGCTGGACTTTTGACGGCACAATACCATCGAGCATAAGGATTAGCTCGCTCCATGTGTGGCATCTGATATTTTTTTAAAACTCTCCATTCAAATCCATTGAGTCCTTTATAAATCTCATAAGCTTCATCAACTGAAACTGTTTTACCACAAAGATTTTTTCCTCTACCTTTTTTATATTCTTCGTATTTCGTGCTTGGCGTATATGCGCTACTGTATTGAAATTCTTCCATAGTATACCATACAGTGTGCCTATATAAAGATTTGTCTTTTGCGTCTCACTCTAGGGGGACGCCCCCTTAATCGTTACAACCACAGCAGGGCGCGTCTTCACAGCCACACAGGACAATATAGTCACCAGCTTCACTAATGCCACTGATAACCATATCATCTAATATATCTAAGATTGATTTTATTCTCTCACATCCTCAGCCAATCCCAGACGGATAGCCATAAGTTGCTCAAGGACTCCCAAATCTACTAGGTTCGGGGTTATAGTTCTGCGTGCTACTCTTCGAAATCTAAATTGATTTCTCATTGAGTCGTCTTGTATTTTGCTCATAGTTACCAATAGAGTGTCCCTATATAAAGGTTACTCAGTGTCTCCTCCATTTACAAATTCTTATAAGACTTGCTTGAGTTTTTAAACTCCTTCCGTAGAAATCCTCAAAATCCATTTTACCATCGTAGTATTGGTATTGGTGCCAGTTTGTTATTGTTTTCAATTCGTACTTGTCCATAGTATACCATACAGTGTGCCTATATAAAAGGTTGGGCGCCCTACGTGTGAGACGCACTAAGGCAGTTTTAGAAGATGCCCAGCTTCAGAGGTTTAAGGTTAAGCGTGAGGGTCTAGGCCACAGGCTTCATAAAATCGGCCTTTCTTAAAATGCTCATTGTGTTCTGCACACATATCAGCAAAAGCTCTAATCATGTTAGGCCCTGCGTCCCTTATTCTTAATATCTCTGCTATCTGTTCAAAATGTTTTCTGGTCATAGTATACCATACAGTAGGGGTATTTAAAACTTTCCATGATTAAACTTTGCGTGCTGGTCATTTTGCTCATTGAGCAATACGGCAAGCCTTGCCTCAGATAGAACCTTATCAAAATATTCTTTATCTTCTTCTGAGTCATACTGAAAGCCAGAGCTAGATTCTAATTTATATCTCAAAGCCTGTAAACCTGTTATAACTTCGTTTCTATTCATTTTTTATCTCCTTCTCTATACTCTACATATTTTTTAGCAAAATACTTACTGTGCCATTTTATTGGTTTTTCCATTCTTTGCCTTTCTAATTCGTCAATGTTTTCTAATTCAAATGAAAAAGATGACCCGCTTATCTGCTGTATTTTACTCATCGTCACCTGTCCAAAATGTTTTAAACATTTGTGTATCACAATCTTCACACAGTCCACCGAATAACTCGATTTCATCTAGGCCGCAGTCTTCACACGCTCTTATTTCTTCCATAATATACTATAGCGTAGTAACATATATTACTATGGGTGAAGTTTGAGCACGAACACCTAAATCCTAAAAGGGGGTATATAAGGGGTTTAATCCTGCTCACCTTTTTTGGGACGTCTCGGTTCCGTGAGAGTGTGGTAAACTCTCCCTTTATATACCCAGCTCTACCAGATATTTCCTGTTTTGGTTATAACTGGTTTACCTTGTAATTTTCCCGTTATGGATTTAACACCTCGAAGATGATTTTCTTTAGGATATACTCTCACTCTGACCGCGTGGGTTTTAGTGTCAAGCTCTCCATATTTTATATCTTGCTTTAAGTGGAATATTTCCATATCAGTCTTTTCACTTATATCAATCCAATCAGTCATACAGTGACCATCATCTAATCTTATTAAATGAGTTTGTAATATTCTACTCATCGTCACCTGTCCAGAATGTTTTAAACATTTGTGTATCACAATCTTCACATAGTCCACCGAATAATTCGATTTCATCTAGCCCGCAGTCTTCACATGCTCTTATTTCTTGGTCTTCGTTCATACTTTTACCTCTATTATACCTATAGCGTAGGATGATATATTACTATGGGTGAGTTCTAAGCACAAACCACATTATTCTATAAGGGGGTATATAAGGGAGTAAATCCTGCTCTCCTTTTTTGGGTCGTCTCACTTGTGCGGTAGCCTTGCGGCTGGGGGTGCGTCGCTACGTTTAACGCTCGCGGTGGATTCAGTGCCAAATAGGATGAATCGTTGAACCACTTCGCCATCTCTTGTCAGGCGCCCCCTTTTGCCCTCGATGATGGTTCAACTTATTAGGTTGACTCATACTCTCGCCGCTTCCAAACGGTGCCGGCATTACACCGGCTTACTTACAGAGCTCAAGGGCTCATGGAATCTGTTTTGCTTATGCGTATCTTCTACTTAAGACGCTTAGAGCGACTAAATAGAAAGACAAACTATCTTGGTATTTGTTCATAATATACCATACAGTGTGCCTATATATAGTTTGTGGTGTTCCTCACATCTAGTCCCTACTTCAGAAGGGGCAGCAAAGCAGAACTTCATTACCCTATCATCACAATCTCGACAGAAACTTAAACCACCGCCTGAACTGTCTGTTCCTACTGGCTTAAACTTAATCCAGCTACTCGTTTTTCTCATAATTACCAATAGAGTGTCCCTATATATAACTTTCTCTCAGTGCCTGTTTTTCTCTCAGTCACGCTGTTTCTCTCAGTTTGTCTCATAGGTGGGGGATGGCTCACCCCCATAGAAGCCACCACGCCAACATCTCGATTAAATTATATCGATTCATATTTTTCTTTTTCGTTTTTTATTTCTACAATTTTTTCATCCTGAATTAATTGAAAATTATATTCTTCAATAAACAATTTCTGATTTCTGTTATATTTGTCAAAGTTTTTATTCATATTTATTTTTTTACCTCTTTTAGAATTTCTGCAAAAGATTCTATTTCTGTTAATACATATTTTGCAAAGTGATTCCTATCATTTTTATTTTTATGTTCGGATGCTAGGTCAGCCCATACCTTAATCATGCATGAAAGGCCGTTTCCTATGTTGGCTTCAGCTCTTATGTATTCATCACTAAAGCAGTGCGCGTTATCCATTCTTATTTTATTGTTTCTTATGTTTGTTTTCATTTTTGTTATTCCTATATCGTTTTTTGATATTTAGCTCTAGAGGGGGCTAGTCCCCCCTAGTAGCCTATCGTTTTTATATTGTTAATACCTCCATTTTTTTAAACAATATTTCTTTAAGTTTTAGAGCTTCTTCTTTTTTGATTCCCGAGTCCGGTGGCGGTAATTGGAATAATGGCTCATGACCGTAAAAGCTCGCAAACTCGGATATTAAGCGTGCTTCTATAGACATCACTAAAGGCCACTCACTAAGCTTATAATTCATATGGTCAGCTAAAACATACATACACAACTGTTTAGAATCAAAGTTAACAAACCCAGTTAATGGGGCAAGCATGGAATATGCTTTTTTAGACTGATGTTTGCTTAACCTTTCTGATGGTTGAAGTCTTGAGATACCGATATAGACGCAGTAGTCAGACCCCATGCGTTTAAGGTCATTCCACGTGCTTAAACTAACTCTACTCGAGTTATGTTGTGGCGGGTTAATTTCTGTTGATACAGCTAAGCCATATACATAAAAATTTGTTGGGCTTTTAGCTGTTAATTTATTATTATTATTAGTCATTTTTTTATCCATATTTGTATGCTATTAAGTCAGCATCGATTAAACAATTTTCACAATACAAATCTTCACATACATATGTGAATTCACTGTTTTCTTTAATTGAGTCGTCACACGATACGCATTTAACGTATGTGTCATTTTTGGCTATCTGATATAATTCAGAATCGATGCTTTCCAAGTTGTTTTGCATACCTCATTATAGGTGTGGGGTATATAAAGAATTTCGGTTAAGTCGTGAGGGGGCCTTAAATTTATAAGGTTAAAATAGTTCTGGTTATGTTCTCCGTTTCTCAGTTTGTCAGAGGGTCCCCCCGTCTATAATTTAATCAGTGCATCCCTATAATCTCTGACTACCCCTTTAAACAAATCGAGGCAAATTTTGAATGTCTTAGTATAGCTCTATATAGATATAGGGGATAATACTACTCTCTACAATAATAAGCTCTATAAAGCATACCTAAGAAAGGTACACGCAAACTCTTATATACTAACTCTACTTAGAATTATTACCAAAAAAAATCAAAGGAGTAATTCAATGACAAAACAAACGCAAAATTCAATAAAATGGATATGTAATGAAGTACGAGATATGTTAATCTCGAAGAACGAAGCCTATGGAGATTCAGCCATAGAACCAGACAATATTTTTAGTAAGCTCGACAATGCACAGGGAATCTGTGCACGTATCGATGACAAGCTCAGCAGGATAAAGAATGTAGGGCTTGATGATAAAACCGAGGACACCTTAGATGACCTCATAGGATATTTAATCTTGCTTAAAATCGCGAGGAGCAATGCGACAGCAAGAGCGACAGTATACACTGCTTGTAATTGCAAACATGGGTGCTCTATTTGTAGCAATAGTTGTGAATGCTCATGCAATGTAGAGCTTAATACTAATGCTGATGGAACCTTTGCTGACCATAGTCAAGGTTACGCTCCCCCGTGGAGCCATGAAGTAGAGAAGGTAACTGTGTTCGGTAAGGATACCAGTGACTAGTGGAGCTTAATACATGAAGATAAACGATTCAGTTAAACCTGTGTTACTAAAATATAAAACAACAAAGAACCCTTTAAGGTTCCATATGCCGGGATTACATCACACTCAAACTAGGAAGTTTTTTACTAGTTGTGCTTTTACAGTACAGATACTAGACATGTGTGAGATGTTGACTAAGATGGGGCATACAGTATATCACTATGGTAATAGTGGAAGTAACCCTATCTGTACAGAACATGTTGATGTAACAACGCGTGAAGAGTTCTTAGAAGCTTTTCCAGAGACCCACTATAGACGTCAGACTGTTATTACAGATGGAGATAATGCTAATACAGGATGGAGTTCAGCTCCCGATTTTTGTAAAGAGTTTGATACCCGAATAGTAGCAGAGATAGAGAAACGGCTTGAACCTAATGATTTTATTTTAAATATGTGTAGTAGTTCATTACAAGATATATTAAATCCTTTTGAAGGTCGTGCTATCCTTTGTGAACCCGGAGTAGGATATGGTTACATAATGCCGAATACACATAGAGCTTATGTCTCCCATGTTTGGGAAGGCTTCCATACAGGTAGAAAATTTGAAGAAAACAATGGATGGCAAAATGCCAATCCTACTTGGCAGGACGCAGTTATACATTATTTTGCTGACCCTAACGACTTTACTTATAATGAAGATAAAGATAACTTTGCTTTCTTTATAGGAAGGTTTAATCACGATAAAGGGCCCGAAACTGTTGTTCAAGTTATAGAAGAATATAGAAAGCAAACAGGTGATGATATGAAACTTGTAATGGCTGGTTCTGGACATGAGTGGTTATCTGAAAGAGAAGACATAAAACAAAAGGAATGGTTAGACATAAAAGGATTTATAGAACCCGAGGAAAGGAGAGAACTATTATCTAAAGCTAAGGTACTTTTAGCACCTAGTTGGTATTTAGAACCCTTTGGAATTATATCTATCGAAGCACAGATGTCTGGGACTCCTGCGATTGGTCCAGACTGGGGTGGATTTGTAGAATCCATTATACACGGTAAGACAGGATTTAGATGTAGAACATTCGAAGAGTTTGTGTTTGCCGTTAAGAATATAAATACTATTAAACCACAAGACTGTAGAACTTGGTCAGTGGGTAATTTCTCTACAGTATCACAAGCTAGTAAATATGAACATTGGTTTCAAAGTTTACACAACCAAAAAACAAGTACTGATGGTTGGTATGCATCAAATAAAGAAAGGAGTGAGTTAGAATGGCTGCAATCTTCGTACCCCATATAAAAGAGTTATTAGACTCTGCAAAAGATATTGATATCCACATAGTGATAGAAAATGAAGATGATATAGTAAATGGTAACTTAACAAAAGTTATAGATGAATTAGTTAAATCTTCGTATCCCTACACACGCCAGAGTGTTATACATGTGCACAATTATATTCACATAGTAGACATACATATAAACATCCCATGGAGACATCAAATAATATTTCACAAAGACCAAATAATAAAACCTACAAACAAATATAAACTCTTAATAGATAAATTACCAGAAGTAGAATTTAAAGATAATTGGTTCATTGATATATTAAATAATAAAGAAGATTCACTCACCACTCGAGGGTGGAGTTTTAGTAAATATGATTAAATTAATTATTTTTGATTTGGATGGTGTCTTAGTAGATGCTAGAGAAATACACTATAAATCTCTTAATGCAGCTTTAGTACAAGCAGACCTACCTTCTATACCTAGAGATAAACACCTCTCTACTTTTGATGGGTTATCAACCAAAAAGAAACTAGAACTATTAGAAGTACCAGATAGTGTCAAAGATTATATATGGCATTCTAAACAACAAGCAACCTTAAAACTAATAGATGAGTTTACTATTGATAAAAGATTAAAAGAATTACTAATGAATCTTAAAAGTGAAAACTATACTATAGCTTGTGCTACTAATTCTATAAGAGATACTGCCAAACTACAACTTATAAGAAAAGGATTTATGGAACATATAGATTTCCTAATATCACAAACTGATGTAGACAATCCTAAACCACACACAGAAATGTATCTTAAATCTATGATTAGAGCAGGAGTAGACCCTACAGAAACCCTCATAATAGAAGACTCACATATAGGCCGTAAAGGAGCAATTAATAGTGGAGCACACTTATGTGGGGTAGAGAATACTAAAGATGTCACTTATGTTAAAATTAAAAATGCTATTGACGAAGCTGATGGTAAAAGTAGTGTTAAACCTAAATGGCAGGGTGGAGAGATGAATGTATTAATACCAATGGCTGGAGCTGGGTCTCGATTTGAAACCGCAGGTTATACATTCCCTAAACCACTAATTGATGTTAATGGAAAACCTATGATTCAATTGGTGGTAGAAAACATCAACGTTGAAGCCAAGTACATTTTCATAGTACAAAAAGAACATTATAAAAAATACCACCTTAAATATTTACTTAATTTAATTACTAACAATAATTGTGAAATAGTACAAGTAGATGGACTTACAGAAGGTGCAGCATGCACTACACTCTTAGCTAAAGATTATATAGATAATAATAAACCTTTAGTTATTGCTAATTCAGACCAATGGGTAGATTGGGAATCTAATGAGTTCATGTATGCGATGGGAGCAGATAATGTAGATGGAGGAATATTAACATTTCCAGCAACACACCCTAAATGGTCTTTCGCTAAATTAGATAAAGATGGTTTTGTGTCAGAGGTAGCAGAAAAGAAAGTAATATCTAATAATGCTACAGTGGGTATTTATTATTGGAAAAAAGGTAGTGATTACGTAAACTACACAGAACAAATGATAGAAAAAGATATTAGAACTAACGGAGAGTTTTATGTGTGCCCAGTTTTCAATGAAGCGATAGAAGATAATAAAAAGATAAAACAATACCCTATAGAAAGGATGATGGGTCTAGGAACTCCAGAAGATTTGCAGAAATATTTAAAGGAGATAGATAATGTCAGAAATTAAAGTTGTAGATAATTTTATGCCAATAGAGACTGTTCGAGCTGCTACCGATTTCTTACAAAGCACTACTGGTTATCACGATGGTAAAACATGGTGTAGATATAAACCCGAATTAGAAGAATCTATATTTTATAGGATAGATAGTGAGTCACACCACCACAGTGGTTTAGATGGTATTAAACGCCCTTGTTTAGCCCCACAGTGTTTTATATGTTGGATAAACGACATTTATACTAATGAAGCCATGATAAAAAAAGTTAGTGAGTTAAGTGGAATTGAATTAACAACATGTGTTACCCACTTCATATCATGGTATGATACTAATCAATATTTAACACCACATACTGATTTAGGAGCGGAGGATGGTAGAAAGGTAGCTCTTCTTCCATATTTTGTAAATGAGTGGGACCCATCATGGGGTGGATTATTACACTTTACTAAAGACCAAAAAACAATTAGCGAAACCGTTATACCAGCTTTTAATAGAGCTGCTATCATAGACTTAGGACAATTTGGTTATACACACTGGGTATCTCAAGTCAGAGAAAATTTACCTAAAAATGAAAAGAGGATAGCAATGACTATATGGTTTGCATGAAGTTAATAGCACACAGAGGAAATATAAACGGGATTAATCCCCAGAGAGAGAATACTATAGATTATATAGAAGAAGCAATTCAATTAGGGTATGATGTTGAAATAGATTTAAACCTACATAAAGGTGGTTTTTATTTAGGACATGACAAACCTGAACAAGAAGTTTCATTTACGTGGTTGTTAAAGTTTAAAGATTTTTTATGGTGTCATGCTAAAGATATACCAGTATTTAGAATGCTATTGGATTTAAAGATGCATAGTTTTATGCATGACCAAGATGATGCAACATTAACATCCAAAGGTTATATATGGGTTTATCCGGGTAAAAGGTTAGTACCAGATTGTATTGTAGTATTACCTGATGGTAAAGTACCCGATTATATATCTGGCGTATGTTCTGATAATGTGGAGGATTATAATGGTAAATGAATTTGTAGCTACGTCAGAAGGTGTCAAGAATGTAGACCCTTCATTAGACTGGAAAGGTAATGGAGCAATATGTATATCTGGATTACCCAGATTTCCACAAGCTTATGAATCTCTGATGTCTTTAAAAACACATTTAGAAAATACTAACCCTAATGCAACCTTTGATTGGTATTTTTATCTTTGGGATTTACCTGACGATAGAAAAGAATGGATGGAATGGATAAGACAAACATTTAACCCCGTAGCTTTAAAAATAGCTCAAATACCTACCTTCGATAGTGATTTAAATAAAAGAGCGTTTAATGGAGTAAGAAATAGACTTACACCCTTTTCCGCACATAAAGTTAAACCCGAGAATATATATTGCATGTATAATGCCATATATGAATGTAATAAATTAATTGAAAAGGATTATGACGTAGTAATTAGAAGTCGTACAGATTTAATATATTCTGCTGCTGGTTTATACTTAGGAAGTAATCAATATTGCTTTGGTGAAGAGTGGGGTGGTGGACACCTCATCTTACCTAACAATACACAACAATGGGCATATAAAGGAAGTGCAACCGGAGTAGAACACGCTTACAATGACCAATTCGCTATAGCTAATCAAAAGAACATGAATAAATACGCAGAGTGTTTTAATCTATTAAACCATTTAATACTAGCAGAGACTGGTAGAAAAGTACCTATTAGTTCGGAAAGTATATTACATAGACACATAACTAATCAAGAAATACCAGCGCAATTAGTACCGATATTTACATATTTTAACATAATGGAGAAACAAGAATGACAGAAACAAAATGGACCGCGAGCCACATGAGGCTCAGCCCAAGTAAGATTAATACTTACTTAAAATGCCCGAGAGAGTTTTACTATAACTATATAGCTAAACTTCCTCAGAAGAAAACCATACA
>JGI24006J15134_10001312_pt1 | contig 14268 bp, 29 predicted proteins | sample LinPmetageLP53_FD_15134 | JGI IMG/M metagenome (IMG submission 15134) | reverse complement strand
CTTCAACTATACTTTTTAGTTTTGGTGTATTCTGTATTGAACCTTTATGTTTTTTAAGTATTTTGTATATCTCACTTCTCAAATCGTCTGGTATTATGTTTGGATACTTAGGTGAAACTTTCTTAAAGATGTAATCAACTATTAATCCTTGTTGTTTTATGTTCATATTAGGTGTTCCTATTCTTGTTCGGTAAGTTTAGTGTCCAGACATTCATAAGAGGTATTTTCATCTCTTAGGAAGTCTTATATGGACTACTTAATTTTAGTTCGTGAGCTAGTTGCGTTCACCATATTAAGGTTTAGAGTTCTCTTGTTTGTTCTAACTTTTAGAAGTGCATCATTCATATTTGGTATTTTCTTATACTTGTTATCTGCACTCTCTTTCTTTTCAACTAACTTTTTATTATATGCAAGTGAGTTCATCTTGGTAGAAACCGTATTAGGATTCTGTTGATTTCTTTTTTGCATATAGTCATTCCATAATCGTCTATCAAAATCATTCATCTTATTATCCTTCTCTCATGAGGGAATGGTAAGTTTCATAGCTTGTAGAATATTGAATTTTCTTCATACATAGTTCTCTTTCCAGTTCCCATTGTTTTATTACATCTCTGCATAGATTTTTTAGATACATATTATTCTTAATAGATGGTTGGTCTAATACATTATCTATAGTCTCTATCCTCTGTATTAAGTATTTAGTTATACTCATTATTATTACCTCTCTATGTTTGTCTTATCCTCTATAATAGTGTGTATAATGTATTTGGAGTATAGGACACCAGACAAGTAATAAAACTCGTCAAAAAGAACAGTCAATCTCCAAACGACCACTTGGGTCAAGAATCTCAACGATTAATATTGTTCTCACTTATCTCTAAGTTTTTAATGGTTGTCGCACCTACTACAATACTATCCATTCCATCTTTGACTTGGTAGTCTGCGTAAGCCTCCTTGTTTTTAATCAATTCAATCTTATTAACTTTATTACCCCACATAGTATTCACCCAAGTGTCGTAGATGAGTTCTCTAAACTCTTGGAATGTATAATGTGAAGGTTGTTCTAACGCAATATGTGTATGTAATCGCACACCACTTGAACTGTTTCTCAAATCTGTTTTACCTCCCTCAATAGTGCAAACCATATCTAACTTTTTTCCAAATCGTTTGTATGCGTTCTTGAACACAGTTGAGTTTAATATATTAGAAAACTGTATGCAGTTTGTTTCTGCGTATCCCTCGTTTAGTATTTCCCATTGTTCTGTATTAGTTAAAGGACACCAAGTCTTTCTTGATGTTCTAAAGGTTAGTGTACAGGCTATGGAAACACTTGAACGAGTAGATACATATTCTTTCCATTCTCTAATCAGTTTGAACTTAATGGACAAAGGAGAAACTAAACTACTAAAAGAGTCCAGTAAGTTCTTTGACTGATTATCCAACTTCTTTCTTAGGTCGTCTTTCATAAAAATCCTTTATTCATTTTTATTCACTTTTATTTAGTATTTTGAGTTTTTTAACAATCGTCTGCAAGTTCTTGGAACTCCAACATTGTTATGTAATCAATAAGGTCGGTTTGTTTTGAGGTGGTAGTTTTCTTTTCCTTTATTGTCTTTACTACATCAACTCTATTTTCATTTGTTAAGTCGATAGCTTGTGAATATTTTGCATCACTTTCCTTTTCATCATAGTTTCTTTTATCTTTATACTTTCCTCTACCATAAAGTTTATCTGTCGCATTCTTAGTAAAGTATTTGGAAACAACTTTCCCAAGACCTACTGATAACTGATATTTCAAATAAGTTTTTTCTGTTAAAAAATCCAATGTATTAAGGTCATCAATAAAATCACTTATATCTAAAACAAACTTATCCCACTTTTCTTTACTAAAATTATTTTGGTTTTTCTTTTTAGTCATTAACCCACGACCATATTCATATCGGACTTCTTTTTTAAGACCAGATAGAATTCTGTCTTTGTTAAGAATTAAAAGTTGTTCATCTGTTATTTGTTCTCCCTTAACTCCCACAGTCTTTCTCCATTTTATTAAACAAATATTCACTAGCCCTGGAGTTTAGGTTCTCTATTACATTCCATTCCAACTGTCCTAACAGTTCGTTGAATCTCATAAACCCTTGTTGTGTATATAAATCACATTCGTTTAGTTTCCCAACAGTCTCTCTTAGAGAGACTATTGAGTTTTCAATATTGATAAGTGAGTTAGACATTTAATGAACTGACCTCTCTTGTGATTCAAAAAATCTCCCATTAACTTCTGAAGTCCATTTTTTAACACTCAAGACACGAGAACTAAAATGTAATCTACATTCTTTATTAGTGCAGTATTCGTTTATAGTTTGTATTTTAGTACTTATTATCCTAACTGTATCTGCATCACATCTCACACATTTCCCACTATCTACATGAGTTCCCATAATATATTCCTTTTAGTTATTGTTTGTTTATTAAAAATCTTTTTCTTCAATAATCTCATGTATTTTAACAGTATCGTGAGATGTCCAGTTTTCATCTATTAGTTCATTAATGGACATTTGCATTACTATCTTTACAGCCTCATCTTTGTTAAGTGCAGATACTTCTTTAGCCCCCATACTTAATATTGAATAATTGACTTCGTATTTTTTACTCATAGGTATTCCTTTTAGTTATTGATTAGAAGAGGGGGGACTGAGTGTCCCCCAATCTAAAAAGTGTTATGCAACTTCTTTATTTTTTGCACCGAACCTTTGTGAAAAGTTCTGTTTATACTTCAATGCATTCTTTACTTCATTCTCTAATGATTTCTCAAAGTCTTTTTCTTCTATAGCTATACCAAACTCAAACTTTTTATCTTTTAATAAGTTTTTAATATAACTTTTTACTCTATCAATATCCTCAAGTGAAAAGAAAGAGTTTGAGTCCACTCTAATAGATGCGACTACTTTGTTATAAGTGTCGGTATCAATACCTTTATCGTTTGAGTTGTCTGTTGCACCAGAAGTGATTTTATTTACTACATCTCTGGTAATCTTTTCTTTACCATCAACAAGTTTCTGCACTTCTAACCTTCTTGATTTAGATGCGTCATCTTGACCTAACATATTATCTTTACTTAATATTTCTAAAATATTATAGTCATTTACTTTTGATAATAAATTATCTCCATAGTTTCCTCTCAAGTCTGACTTACCAATTTTCACAAACTTATAAAAGGTAGATTTACCCATAGTTAAACCTTCTATTAAACTTGTAATATTGTATTTGTTTTTATCTGCAATACTATGTGCGTCTGAACACTTTCTTGCGATTTCTAAATAATTTTCAACATTACTTTTGTACTCAGTATTGATTTCGTTGAACTTAGATTTTAGTATGTTTGATACATTCGTCATATATTAATCTCCATTTTGGATTTCCATTTAACGGGCTATGGAGAACACCTCACACAACCCTAAATGGGAACAGACATGATGTCTGTTGTTTGTGTTTTACTCATCTTTTTCCCACCTCTTCTTATTCCAATCGTGAAAATTTTCACCAAATAAAGTCTCATGATAATGTTCGAAACACATAACATGTTGACCCATATTAACTTGGTCGTTCATACACTTATCATAGAAGGAACTAAGAAACCTTTCTAAATCAAATTGAGTTTCGTCCTTACTATTTTCGTCTATCGCATCAAGATAGGTATGTGTGTTTGCATAAAAATCAAACATGAAATCTACTACCTCTGCGATATATTGTTTCACTACAGTTACATCTACCACTTGTTCATTTTCACTCATACATTCCCTCTTATTTTATTAGTTCCATACCTGTAATCTCCAAAAGAGTTTTTACTAATACTTGCGAACTCTTCATCTTGTAAGTCTTTCACTTTATAGTAAAAGTCTTTTGTTTCACTTAGACCTCTGTCTCCAAAGATTTTATTAAACTGGTCATTCATCATTTCATAAGTCATATATTTTTCCTTTATTGTTAAGTTAAGTTTTTTAGTTATTTGTATTCATGGAGGTTGCATATTTTTATTCCTTTTTTAATTTTCCCTATACTATTAATATGGTGATTTTTTGAGATAAACTTAGACCACGCAAGCTGTGGTTTGTTGTTTATCAATACCATTAACTATCTTGAAAACACCAATCAAATACTTCATATCAATAGACAACTTCTCTATCTGAAACTTTAAGTTCATGTTGTCTTTTTGAAGTTGTTGGACAGTATCTTTTATTGATTCAACATCAACTGCAACTTCATCAACATTTTGGTTTATATCGTCATTATTGTAAAAACAGTCAGTCATATATGTTCTCCTTTATTATTGTGTTTATTAAATATTCTCTCGTTACATTATTAGACCATCTGTGTTCATTAAATAGATGTCTAACATCTCTAAACTTTATTACTGCATATACTTTGGTTTCTTCAATCCCTTCTAATATAGAAACTATTTTAGTATGTTTTTTTATTTGATAATGTTTGGTGTATTCTAAGTATTTGTTAAATACATCTTCACTCCAAATAATCTTTCCCAACTTCTTTTCATCATAAACTCCTTCTTCAACAGTTTTATTAACTCTTTTCCAGAAATAATATGTGTACTCTAATACCTTTTCCCAATCCTGAATCTCTTCAATATTGAGAGTATTGATTTTGTTTAATTCGAATGAACCATCAACTTGATGTGCATGTTTTAGAGTCTGTTCATTTAGATTATTATAAGTAATCTGTTCTTGTATTTTCTTTTTCATTTTAATTTTCCCTATACTATTAATATGGTGATTTTTTGAGTTTTATTGAGACTACGCAAGCTGTGATAACTTACTCATCTTCCTTCTCTTTACACTTTTTTTGAAAGACATACTCAAGGTAATCCATATACATTCCTTCACTCCAGATAAGTCTTCCCAATCTATCCTCGTTTTCAATCGTCATTTCTATATTATGTGTTTTCCAGAAATCCTTAGTGAGTCCTAATATGGTTTCCATTGTCTTATTAACATAAATCTCTTTCTTACAATCATTACAATACTTCATAGAACCCTTAGAAAGTAGTGTGTTAATTAAGTTGAAGTAATACATATCAGTTCCAAATGCACCATTCGACACACCACCATTATCTGCATTATCCATACTTTCTTGGTTTATATTCCAGTAATTCACAACCTTTTTCTTTCTTATTCTTTTACCCATATAAACCTCCTTAGTACCAACATGAATAAAAGACAGTCTTACCATCTCTTATAGTTTTTATAGCCCAGTTACAGAACTCTAAATCTTGTTCTTTGTAATGGTTTTCTTGTTCGTCTTGGAACTGATGTCCATAGAAGAAACCACCCTCTGACTCTTCCATCTTGTTATGTGTGATTAATAGTTTTAGATACTTCACCATGTCTTCGGTCAATTCTAACTCTTGAAGGTTGAAATCCTCTTTATTCTTTGAATACCAGAGGTCTTCCATAAACTGTTGTAGTTTTGCGTGTTTTCTCCAAACGAACTTTGCATCTATATTATCAGTCTTGTTTTTTCTAATATATGCATATTGGTCTAATCCCATATTTTTATATCCTTTATAATGTTAATGAATGTCTTTTTTGTCTTCTTACTAATCCTTGAACATACCTGAGTTCATTGAACTCACACTTAGGTGAAGAAGAAACTGTGATTGATTTTTGTATTAGATGATTTCTAAAAACTAAATGTCTCTTTTTCCTTACTATTTGGTAACCTTCTGTATTCAAATATTTCCTTATTTTTTTCATATTCACTTTCTTGTTATTTTAATTTTCCCTATACTATTAATATGGTGATTTTTTAGGTTATTCTGAGACAACGGAAGCTGTGATTATGGTGATGTATTACAAAGATAAGTTGAGATACAACAAGGAATGGAAGAGATGGATTCCTCACAGATGGAGACTATATGTCTATTGGTATAAGTTCTTAGTCATTGCAGAAAAATCACAGGACTATTCTGTTGATTGGAAACAATATCAAGGTTGGGGAGGTGCGAACTATATTCTTGGTGTAGATTTTAATACCTTTTGGAAAGATAAAGGAAAACAATTATTTTCTACCAAAGAAAGAAACCAAGAACCAAAGTTTAATCTAACTACTAATCAACCAAAGACTGAAGGTATAAGGTTGTCTCTTTTGTGCCTTGAGAAAAATGCAAAGGATAAACCATACCTAAAGATTGCAAAAGAAGTGTATGAGTATGAGTTAGGAATATCTAAGGAGAAAAGACCACGACACCCAGAGGGAGAGTTTGGTGCAGATAAACTTCACAGAGATTCAGAGTGGTACACCAAAGATGGTGATGTGAAGAATCCAAGTAATGTTGATATTCAAAAGGCTGTCGGTAGATACTTGAAAAGAAGTAGAAAGATTTTGCAATGTGTTAGTAAAGGAGTGTTCCCTCAAGAGAGAAAATAAGGTTTTTCAGGAAGCCTATATAATAGTAGGAACAATAAAGTTCCTAATATTAATAGGGAGTTTGGACAATGGAAAACATATTCCAACAAATCACAGAAGAACAATATAACTTTTTATCAACTCTGGTTGATAAACATTACAACAAAAATACAATAGATTTCTTAAAGAACGCAAAGACATCATTTCTATCAAGTGATGTTGCAGAAGTATTTGGAACAGATGCAACTGATAGAGTTTTAGAGTTAGGAACTTTTATAGACGATATACTCTGTAAGGAAAAATACTATGAGTGTGAGATTATCAGTTCTGACCATAAAAGTTATGATGATAATGCAACTGATGAAGATATAAGAACCTTCTACAGAAAAGATGATAACTATAAGTTGAGCCCAGATGAAATCCAATCATATTTTGACGAACAACTGACTTATACAGATTGGAATGCAATAGATAGTAATCATCACGAAGTAGATACGAGTAGTTATTATGAGAGAACCAAATACTTTCTATTTGGTTGGGACTATTTCGCAGACAAGTATTCTCTACGAGAAGTTGCATAATCTATGAATGTTAAATATTACCCCCCTTCCAGTTTTGGGGGGTGGGGTGTATTTAATTTTAGGGAAGGTAAATAAAGTTTCGTCAGGATTAGGGGGTGGGGGTCTAATATAAATCTAAAAATAATAGAGACTGTTTATAGATTATTTTTTACTTTGTAGATTTTGGGGGTAGGGGTGTTTTTTATAAACTAATACTTTCATTATTCATAAAAAAATATATAATTTTTTTTAGTGTCCTCGTAGCTCAGCTGGATAGAGCATCTGCCTTCTAAGCAGAGGGTCATTGGTTCGAATCCAATCGAGGACACCATAAACACCAGAAAACCAACACTTTAATACTTGAAAATAAAGTAGGTATGAACCATACTTACTTTATGAAAATGAAGTTAAGTGAAATATCTGCACACCCAGAGAATGAGAGAATATACACTCCAAATGATTTAAGTGATTTAGAAAAATCAATTTCATCTAACGGACAGTTAGAACCTATTGCGATTACAAAGGACAACAGGATTATATCTGGTCATAGAAGATATATGAGTATGCGTAATCTTGGTTTAGAAGAATGTGAAGTTAGAATAGTCAAACCAAAGAATGAAGTTATATCTATTATCGAACACAATAGATACAGAATAAAAACTGCAAGTGATATATTAAATGAGGCTCGGTATTTAGAAAAGGAACTGAAGGACTATGTTGGAATGGGTAGAAATGCAAGTATAGAAAGACTTGGTAAGAAACAGGGTGAAAGAATAACTTTAGTCATGGAGGTTGCGAGTAGATTAGGTGTAGGGACAACTAAACTAAAACAGTTAATGTCTATATCAAATTATGCACCTGAACTAATCACAGATATAGATAGTGGTAAAATATCTGTATCATCTGCGTATCAAAGAGTAAGAGAACAACATATCAAACCTAAACAAGCCCCTGGAAAATCAACTAATGATTTTGAGACTGCATTTAGGAAGTTCCTCAAAGAGAGAAAACCTACAATAGAACAAATAAACGATACACTCAAAAAGACATACCCATATAGTTTAGAACTCACAGGTAGTGATGAAGATAAAAGAAGTAGATTGATAGAACATTTAGAAAAACTTCGTAAGATGGATTCAAGAGAACTTATGATTGTTCAAAAACAAGATGAGTTAGATTATAGTGAATTTGATAAGAAGATTATTTCTCAGTCTAAGTCATTACTTCCAACACAAAAAGAACTCCAAGAATACTTTATAGAAAGAAAAGGTTATATGATGAATGTGGAAACACATATACCTGAAGGTAAAGAAACCAGAATATGGAGTTGTCTTAGAGTACACATTTCAAGTTTTGAATATAACTCACCATTAGGTAGAAGTATGTCTGCAATGGTTTATTTGAGAGTTAAAAATAAAAAAAAGTTATTAGGAATAATACAGTTTGCAAGTGACTCACATACACTTACTTCGAGGGACGAACACATAGGTTGGACGACAGAACAAAGAGCTAGTAAGAGGGAACACATTGTTAATATGAATGTGTGTGTTCCAACACAACCATTTGGACATAACTATCTTGGAGGTAAGTTTATCGCAATGACTTCCATAAGTTTAATCAAAGAATGGGAAAAGAGATATAAGACTAAAATAGTTGGTATCACTACTACCAGTCTTCATGGTTCTTTTTCACAATATAGTAATATGAAGTGGTGGAAGGACATAGGAAAGACAGCAGGTGCAATGGTAATAAAACCATTAAGAGAAGAATGGGGATACTGGGTAGAATGGTTAAAAACTTCTCAACCAGATTTGTATATGGATTTAAGAAAAAGAACTTCACCAACTCAGGCTATATTATCTAACATACTTAGAATACTGAATATTCCTTCAAAGGATTACACACACTCACATAAAAGAGGTGTTTTGATATGTCCTCTTTACCATAACTATCGTGAGTTTCTTACAAACAAGATAAAACAAAAAGATTTAGAACCAATAGATTTTATATGGAAAGAATGGTTTTATAAGAAGTCTATAGATAGATTTACAAAATTAAAGAAAGACAGTAAGTTATTAGAAGAAAATCTATTTTATGACGGAATAGATAATCAGGTTATGAATGATTGGTTAAGTAGTAGAGGAGTTTAATATGGTAGAAAAGAAACCAAGTTATATAATACAGAATAAACTATTGTCTCATGAAGAGGAAACTCTGAAATACAGAGATGGTTTGTTTCTTAAGAATAGAAAAAGAGAATATCTCTTTTGGTTCAAGTTTCTTCAGGAGGCTGAGAAATCTACTACAAGAAAAGTTCAATGGAAACTCTACACAGGTTGGGGTGGTTCAAATGTAATACTTGGAACTAAGTTTGATGACTGGTGGGAAGATAGTTGGAAGAAGTTATTTGGTATCAAGAAAAAAGACGGAACTCCAAAGTTTGTATTGAATAAGAGAAGAAAACCATACGAGACTATTAGATTATCTTTTCTTGCACACGAACTAAGAGAGTCTGCAATAGAGAAACTTATAAAACCTCATGTTCGTTTTCATGGAAAGATGCCTAAAGGGAAAACAACTATGACTTATAAAAGACCACAAACTAACCATCTTACTATTGCAGATAAAATCTTCCAGAAGGAATCCAAGAAGGTTAGATATACACCAATCGCAAATTTAGATATAAAAGATAAGACAACTGACCAGCTACAGATTAAAAATACTGTAAAAGGTTTATTGAAAAATGCAGATACAATCATGGATAATGTGTCCAAAGGAATGTATCCATAGGTGTTCGTAAAGTCTCTCTTTGAGAGACACCAAAAAACCACTGTTTCTCTGGGTTTTATTTTAAGGATTTTGGGTGTTCGTCAGTATGTACATACCGAACACTATCCAACCCAACATCTCAATATGGTAAGTGATGTTGCACCGACTTCACCGTATTCACTATCGTAGATTGATTGAGGGACTTTGAATAGTTTCTCTGCACCTTCAGTCTTATGAAGGTTCTTTACATATGCGACTGCGTCAGGCTCAGAGTTTACGGTGCAGTTCATTCCTAACTCACTATTAAAATATCGAGTTCCTCTCACAACAGAAATCTTATCTTCTTCCGTCTTATTGTATGTGTGAAGGTGTAGTTGATACTTTACAATGTAATCAGTCATATTATTAATATAGTGTGAAAACTAAAAAACCCAGTTGGTATTAACAACTGGGTTTCAATCTACAATGTGAGTAAGTGTTTCTAACAAAACAACTTGGGAGTTTGGATTAAGAGAATTTTGCACCACTCATGTTTTATTTATATGTTTTTTTATAATCCTCTTTACACATTATATCAAACTCATCTTCTTCCATTATCAACTTACCTAATCTTTCTATTATCTCTTGTTCTGTATCGTAGGTAATATATCTAATACCATTTATCTTCTTTACTCTCTTATAGGTAACTACTCCAGCTTGTCTTGTATTCAAGTATATTTTTCTTTTACCCACTAACGAGAACTCTCTTACCATTCTCATCTATCTCATATACCTTTAATGAAACTAACTGGTCAGACATTGTTGATACTAAAACATCTTTATTATTTTCTTTAGTCCAGTATCCAATCTTCTCACCAGTATCTTTAGAAAATATCTCTCTTATATTTTTTACTTCTTTACTCATAATGTTTCCTCTACTTTTAGTGAGTTGAATAACTCTTTACCTTTTTTATTTAAATAACCGTCTTTTTCTAATCTACTGATTACATAAATGACTTTTTTTGTTCCAATACTTTTTCTTTCCAGATACCTTCCCAAACAATATGCAAAGAAAAGTGAGAGGACTGATATGAATGTGTGTAGGTTAGTATCCATTTTTCCTAGCCTCCACGAACTCTAAATATTTTTTATCAAAATCATTTTTCTCATCTAAGATATATTTGAAAAGAACATTTATTAACTGTTCTGTTTCCTTTTTAATTTTTAGTGAATATAAATCTTTGTTGTCTCTTGTTTTCATATACTGAACCCAAGTAGTTCCTAATGTCGCAAGACATATTTTATATCTTACCATTTCATTCTTATAGTCATTAATAGTAACAGTCATATTTACTCTCTTTTGTTTATGTTAAAAATTGATTGAAGTAGTAGGGGAAAGGAACAAAGAAACCTCTAAGGTTTTTGTTATATGAGAAAAGTTTTTCCCCTACATATATAATATGGTTATTTTTTAAGTTATTATGAGACATCACAAGCTGTGAAGAATAGTTTGAAGTTCTTGAAGATACTCTATCAGGAATGGTAATCCACCAAGTTCACATATTACCACTCCAACTATAATCCCAAATATAAAACTCATTTGATACTCATTAATAAGTTCTGTAATACTTGGTCTAAAATAAGATTCATAGAAGACAACATCTTATGTTTAAACACCTTCTCTTGTTCTTCTAAACTCATCTCACCTTCAACCTCATACTCGCAGACTGGTATGTCTATCCCACCACAGTGATTAAGTGTGTGAGTGTTTTTAGTACACCCACACATAATCAGTATTGTAATGATTACAAATACTCTCACTACATTTCACCTAATGGAAAGATAGGACTCCACGAGCCATCAAGTTCGTTGCGACAAACAGTTGTCTCACCAAATGAACTCTCACCATTCTTTGAGATTTTCCAATCCACTTTTCTGCACCAGTTCTCACTTGATGTATTGAACTGTGGAACTTCACTTTGAAAAGTTTGAGTAGGTTCAATCTCTACTTGGGATTGTGTGTTTGGGTCTATCCACGCAACCTTCTTGTTATCAGGAATAGTGTTCATTGCAGTATTAAGTTTGACGAAATTTACATCATCTATTGCACCTCCCACTTTCTTACCTAACATCAAACCACCCACCAGTGCGATAAAAGTTAATGGTGCAGTGTATTTGTTTTTACTCTTAGTTGCGAGGTATGTCGCACCTCCAAGAACTGTTCCAGTACCAATACCGAATGCAGTTTCGTTTGGTCGATTTCCACACCCTTGTAAAACAATACAAAGACATAGAACGATTGATATGATTTTCATCATAGTCATTCTCCTTTTTAAAGGTTAATAAAGAGAACTATTCTGTATCTGTTTTTGATGAGTAAAGTTCATCTACTAAAGAAGTCGGAATAGTTCTTTGAGATGATGTTTTTGTGATTTGTTGGGCTACAAGTTTTCCTCTTGTCTGTCCGTAATGTTCTTCTAACATTTTTACGGAAGTTCCCATTTGTCTTGCGAGTAGATGAGGATTAACTTCGTCCTCTAATCTAAAAGTTGCGTATGTGTGTCTTAGTGAATAGATAGTCCTCTTATTTCCTCTATTATCAAATTGAAGATTTAGGTTTTTTAATAATCTATCATAACTTTTTCTAAATGACTGAATAGGTGACCCATCTGTTTTACAGAAGATATGTTCCTGTGGAGGAACTGATTTTCCAAGTTCATCTATTCTAAATGTTTTGAGCCTGTCGAAATAGGTTTCACATACTGGTTGAAATACCATTTCTCTTTCACCAGTCTTACCTAACACAGTTGCATATAATACTTTTCTTTTGTTAATAACTTCTTTTCTTATGTCTCTCCATTTCAGTTCTCTAATCTCACCAACTCTTGCACCACAGTTTGAAGAGATAAGAATATAATGTTGAAGGTAATACCTGTCTCTATAATGGTTAGCCTGTCTGGAATCCTCTACATACTTTCCCATACCATTTGTAAGAACTCTCCATTCATTTCTTTGGAATACAGGTCGTCTTTCATCTTTGAAGGTTGGAGTTTCTATAATAGGTTCAGTAGTAATAAACTTTTCCTGAACTGCAAACTTGAATATAGTTCTTAACGCAACACCATATTTGTGGATTGTATTAAGAGAAGGTTCAACCTTCATTCCATTTCTGTAAGAGTTTTTCATTTGGTAGGAAAAGTAATCTTGTATGTGTTTAGTTGTAATCTTTTCAATACCAATATTATTTAATTCTTTTACAAAGAAATCATAAGGGTATCGTCCAAGTTGTTTCATAAAACCGTCAACATACTTTTTATTTCTTTTAATATTCTTCGGAGCTTGTGGAAACTTATCACAGAACTTCTCATACAGTTTCTTATAAGTAATATTTTCTAATGTTCCACCTGATTGTATTTTTGAATATAGTTCATCAAACTTATTATATGCGATTTGAGTTGCACGATTGAAATCTGTAGTATTAGTTGATTGACGAATGTAGCCCCTGGAATCTGGTAAGGGTATTCTTATTCTCATATACCAAGTTGGTAGAATAGTCCCATCTCGTCTTTCTCTCTTATGAAGGATTATTGTTCCATCACCTTTGATGTCTTTTTTGTCGTGAATATCACTAACCATTAACTGTGTCCATCACCTTGTATATTGTTGATACACCTACACCAAGTTCTTTTGATATTTTTCTTATACCCATATTCTTTTGTCTCATAAACTTTATCGAGTTTATCAAACCTTCAGTAAGATTGGAAGGTCTTCCCATTTTACCACCATTCCTAACATATCTTTCTTGACCAGCTAGAACTCTTTCTCTAATCATACTTCTTTCAAATTCTGCGAATACAGATAATAAACCAAACTGAAGTTTTCCATGACTNGTTGAACTATCTAATCCAGATTGGTGAATGTAAATATTACAACCGACAGATTGCATTTCAGTAAGGAAGGAAACTAAATCGGAAAGACTTCTACCAAGTCTGCAAACACTCCATGATAGGATAATATCAAACTCTTTTCTGGTCGCACCTTTGATAAGTGCATCAAACTCAGGTCTTTCAGTTCTACCCTTTGCACCAGATATACCCTCATCTGCGTATTCTTTAACAATAGTGTATCCCTTGTTTTTTGCGTATTCCCTCAAAGAGAGAAACTGGTTCTCCACAGTCTGGTTATTTGTGGAGGCTCTCGTATATATTGCACATCTCATAATAAAAACCTCTCTTGTGTGTATTGTGTGTAAGAAAGACACCACACCAATAGAAAAGGGGACAAAGGTAGAAAATCAAGGTAATCCTTACTTTCCCCTTGCACTCCCAGTTTCTATTGATATAGTATTCACATAACATCATCTGTGTGTATTATGTGTGTATATGAAAATAGAGTCAAGTGGTAGATATAAATGATGTTNAAGTGTTGGTTTTCTGGGGTTTTAGNGATTAGTGCGAACACAGACCTTTCTTCTTCTAATTAAATAGTCTCTGTTCGATTCGTTCGTGAGTAAGGGTTTGAGTATAGTGTTTTTTTTGTGTGT
>JGI24006J15134_10001311_pt1 | contig 14274 bp, 9 predicted proteins | sample LinPmetageLP53_FD_15134 | JGI IMG/M metagenome (IMG submission 15134) | reverse complement strand
TCCTACTACGTTCAATAGTATATCGTATGCAACAACATCAACGAACAATACTATTACATTAGGTTATGCTAGTAATACGCTATCAGCAACTAGAAATATATCGTTAGGTTTGTCTGTTATTGGTGTAGCATCAACATATTCAATCACTGGTACTTATGATGTTGTAGCGGAAAATACAGATTTAAAATCTTCTATAGCAACAGCATATACCAATACAGGGGAATATGCAAGTAGTGAAGTTGTATTAACTAGAACATTTAATGCTAGTAGTGGATACTTCTTTAATACACGAGCAACATGCGAAATAATAAAGCAAGATAATGACGATGAAAGTCTTTATACTATAACACAAACAACACCAACCATACACAATAGTGGTAAAGATTCAGCTGGTAATGTAATTAAAGAGGTATTTTCAATTACGTATAAGTATGGAGCAGCTAATGTAACTGGAGATAAGCTTTTATTTACAGCAAAAGCAGAAAAAATATTTGTAGCACCTACTGTTGAAATAACTGGTTTTAACGTTAATACATCTGCTATAAGTAGACAAGGTGGTACTAAAAAATTAATAGTTGTTGGTGTTGATACTGCAACTTTTGTACTAAGTAGAATTATTGGGGATGGAGATGCATCAACCACAGATATTAAATACTGGTGGGATGGTGATTCTTGGGAGTTAACACCTACCACATTAACAATACCTGCTAGTGGTCAATATTTAGTAACAGAAACCTATGGATCATCTTCAGCTAGCAAAACATTTACATACGAAATTGAAGAAGCAACTATAGCAACTGATTTTGTAGGATCAAATCCTATTATATTAAATCAATATGCTGATATTACGCTAACTATAAATGCCAACACGGGATCAACATCTATATATCCAAGTAATGGTATAGCAGCCACAACAAGTAGTTCTTACTTTGCTTCAAGTGTACCACCAGAAGATTCATTCCAGCGTGATTTTTCATTAGAATTTTATATAAAAAGAGATGACGAGACTGGCGATGAGGCTGATACAGATTACTTAACAATTAACTCTGTTGGTCCAACTGAAAGTGATTTTACGTATAGTGAAGTTGAGGTAACAACAGCATCAACTGTAAATAATTCAACAGCAGTAACATTATCAAGTCCAAACACAGCAATAGTAGCTGGTATGATTGTTACTAGTGATAGTATTTCAATAAAAGGAACAGAAACTTCAGTAACAGTAGTATCAATAAGTGGTACTGCTTTAGTTTTATCATCAGCACAGGTTATACCTTCTGGTGAAGAGTTAGCATTTTCGGTAGCTGATGGTTGGAGTTGGGATGTATTCAATATAACTGGAGCAACAGTTGCGGATGTTACCGCACAAACAGTAAGTGGTGATAATGGATCAACAACAGTAACATTATCAGCAGCTAATACAAACATAGTTCCAGGTATGACGCTTAGTGGAACTAACATAGCAGTAAACACAGTTGTAAGATCAATAAGTGGAACATCAGTTGTTTTAAATATAGTTCCAAGTGGAACTTTATCAGGGCATTCTTATGTGTTTAGGGGAAGTAAAGATAGTGATGCGGCTAAAGTTTATGTTTATAAAATAACCGCTGATGTGGAAGTAGAAAAATATGGATCATCAAATTTAACATCTGTTTTAACTGTAGATAATTTTGTAACAGCATCGTCTGGTAGTGGTGGTGGTAGTTCTTCAACAGCGTTAGTTGGTGTTGCTGGAGCAAATCTTACAGCAGCTAATATAAGTAGACATATGATAGCTCAAGGTACGTCAGATGGCACAACAATAACTGGATCTGGTACATTAACAGGTAACTGGAGTGGTAACTTATCAAGTGATTGTACAATATCAGTTAGTGCGGATACACAAATGGGTACATACGCTGGAGATACTAATCCTACTTTCTCAGGTATGGGTAGTAGTAATCAAACTGGTTCGTTTAGTTACTCAATACCAATAGATAATAATAGCGGTGGAGCAGCTAGTGCTTCTGATATAGCAACAGGATACAGTATAACATTTGCTGTAGCATTATCAAGCACACCTTAAAATAAAAATATATGGCAGTAATAACAATGACATTTGCAAAAGAAATCAATACATCAGTACAAATTGGTGATATGATATATAAAACTACATTAGGATCATACGGTGAAGCTGGTGCTTTGGTGGAGGTTGGAACTGTAACCGCTGTTACAAGCTTCACTGTTAGTTGTAATATAGCAACAGGTGACACACGACCTACGGCAAATGATTTTATATTATTTAGCAAAGATAATAAAGCTAATTTATCCACATTGAAAGGATATTACGCTGAAGTAGAAATGAAAAACAATAGTACAAGTTCTGTTGAAATACACGCAGTAGGATCTGAAATATTTGAAAGTAGCAAATAACGTGTAATTATATATGTATAAAAATTAAACAAAAATAATATGATACCATTAGCAGCTGCTGGACAAGTAGCAAAATTAGCAGGGGGAGCAATTAAGGGCCTAACAGGTATCGCTAGCGGTATCATAGGTGGTGGAAAAAGAAGAAGAGAACAAAGAGAGGCACAAAAGGAATATGATATAGCAAAATCACAGTTTCAAAATCTTGACACATCAAACTTATCTGCAAATATGCAGAATACAATGGAGGATTTAACTGTAAATACACAAGCAGCGGATTTTGCAGCACAAAATCAACAACAAGGAATAGCTAATACAATGGGTGCATTAAGCGGTGCGGCTGGTGGTAGTGGTATAGCGGCTTTAGCACAAGCAATGGCTGGTCAACAATCACAGAATATGCAGCAAGCTTCATCTAGTATAGCACAACAAGAACAGAGAAATCAAATGGCTACAGCACAACAAGCGGCTAGTATACAACAACAACAAATTGCAGGCGCAGGAGCAGCAAGAGGTTTAGAATCAGACAAAGTTTCTGAAATGCTAAGCATGTCTGGTGAAAGACTTGACGCAGCTGATCAAGCAAGGCAAGATGCTACATCATCAATAGTCAGTGGTATTGGTGGAGTTATGGGTGCTGGAGCAGGTGCAACGGCTATGGCAGCAAGTAATGCATCTGGTGCTGGAGCAAATGGTGCAATGTTTCAAGACACTGTTGAAAACGCAGGTGATAGTAACATAAAGAAAGCAGGTGGATTTTTCAAAAGTTTAATTGGTTAGTAAATAAATAACAATGGTAGGTAATACAGAAAATTATGGTAACATGCAAGATATGGCGGACGCTAAACAAAGTATGTTATCTCAGAAAATAGAAAATGAAAATATAAACATACAGCAATTATCAGAAATGCCAAAAGGTGCTACGGATGCTGTACAAGAAGCTGGAATGGAATTAAAAATTGAGGTTATGAATTTAATGGATGCATTAAAGGAAACCGAAGCAAAAGATCCACGTTATACAAAGATTAAAAAAGAAATAGCAAGAACAAAAGAGAGGATGGTTAGTTGGAAAAATGATTTTACAAATTACCAAAGAGGTAAACAAGAGTTTTTTCAGAACCTTTTTAGTTTTTCTAAAGCAAATAACCCTGAAGATATAAGTATGTTGTCTGATATTTATGGTGATAATCATTTAGGTTATCAGATAATAGACGATAAACCAGGTGTTATTACAAATAATGAAGAGTACATATCACTAAATGAAATAACTGGAAAACAAAATACAATGATGTTACCAGCTAATAAAGAAAGAAATTTATTAATGAAACAAGCATTTCAAATTGAAGATACAATAGCTAAATCTGGTATGGAGTCAGTAAATATGAATCAAGTTGATCATAAGTTATTACTACAACGTATAGATAGTTCAGATGGTGAAGGTAATATTGATCCACAAAGACCAAAAGAATATGCATTATCAACAATATACGACGATCCACAATTTCCACAGTGGGCTGAAGCTAATAAAATAGATGTGGCTATGCTTACTTCTATTATACGAGGAGGCACAGGGATTCAATTTAGAGATATGGTTGCACCAGCTTTAGTACAGTTTGATAAAGAGGTTAAAATACAACCATCAATAGATTCTGGCATGCAAAGATATGCTCAAAAACAACCTACAACAACTGAGCAACAACCCGAAAACGCAACGCCTGATCAACCACAACAATAAAATAAAAAAATGTTATGCCGAACGGAACAAAAATACAAGAAGAAGAGTTAATTAAGAATCCAGAGGTGCAAACCGCACCAAATCCCCCATTAAATACAAACGAAAAATCTGAAGACGAAGCACCTAGCTGGTTTGATAAAGCAAAAAGCTATGTTAGTAGTGCTATTGATGCGCGAAACCAAAGTTTGAAATATGATCTATATAAACCAAAAACGTTAGAAGACAAAGGAGATAAAAAAGAAGAAGTAAAAACGGCAGCAAATCTTAAACAAACGCGTCTTGAAAAAATTGATGGAGAAGAAGCAAAAGAAGAAGAAAAAGGATTTTTTGGTGGAGAGGGTTTCTTAGGATTAAGAAATGTTTTTAAAGAAGATGAAGATATAACAGCGGCTAATAAACTTAGAGAGGATAATAAACAAATAGTTGCAGCCCAAACAGATCAAGCATTAAACAATCCAGAAGCAGTTAAAAGTGTTGATAATGCAATGAAGGAAATTGAAAATAAATCAAGTTTATTTGGTTTGGATCCAGAAGATAAATTTGATCTAGATGAGAGTGTTGTTACCGCGGCTTTACAAGTTGCTGATTGGAGATCAAGTGCAAAAAAAGCAGGATTGATGCATATTGGAATGGGTTATGAGTCTGTGAAAAAAAACGGTGTGGGTAGCATGTTAAAAAATATGCAAAAAAAATACCTTCATGAAGCTCTTGGAGGAATGCCAGATCAAGATGAGGATAGAGATGGAATTTTAGATCATAAGCAAATTAATATTTTTGAACATGGATTAACAACAGAAGAAAAATTGAAAGTAGAAGCTGACGTTGAACAAAAGATGTTAATTGATTATATGTCATCAATACCCAACGTGGGCGGATTTGGAGGAGCAGCACCACCAGTTTTTATGATCGACGAAGCCATGGAAGAAAATCAAAGTAAAATGACAACATTTCTTGATGAAGATGGAAATCCTACTGATATTGCTAGTGATCTTATGAATGGTAGATTTTTACAAGCAGGTCAAAGATCATTAAATGGCGCAATATCCTCAGCACCATCTTTAGCCGCAGCATATGCTGGTCCTGTTGGTTTAGCTGCAATGGGAGTTGGTATGTATGGTACAAAATTTACAGATGAATTTGATGAAAATCCTGATGAAGCAATAGAAACACTTATGTTTAATTCGGCTGCAACAGCTGGAACTGAAGTAATTGGTGGTTTAATAACACAAAAACTTTTATTTGGTAGTGGTATTTTTCCACCAGCAGCTGGTAAAGCAGCGGTTGCTAACGCATTAAAACCATGGACTAATAAAGTTAAAGATATTGTTGTAAATGGTTACTTAGGTGAAGGTGCTGAAGAATGGACACAGGCAATGGTATCTGATTATATTGATCATGTAACATTAAGTAGATTAGAGGGGCAGGAATTTAATTTTCTTGAAAAAGCAAGAGAAAAAATGGATGAAGGTATCATTGGTGGTTTTACAGGTGGTAAAATGAAAACGGTAACAACTGGATTTCAATCAAATAGAGGTTTGAAAAATAGAGCTATGAATGTGGTGATGCCAACGCACAATCTCAAATCAATTAACGACAAGGTTAAAGAAGCTAATGAATTACAACTCCAAAAAGAAAAAGCAACAACACCAGAAGCTAAAGATATTATCAAAAAGCAAATAAAGGAAAAAGGTAACGAAATTAAAGAAGAAAGACGTAAAATAGAAAATAATTTTGATAATTTATTAAAATCAAAACAAGGGCAAACAGAATTAATAGAAATGGGTAATAACCTTGATCAAATGCAAAAACTTACAAAATCTTTAAAAAGAGAAAAAGATGGTAATGCTAGAAAAATATTAGAAGATAATATTAAAAAAGTTAAACAAAGAAACAGTAATTTGTTTAACAATGCTACTAAAAGAAGACTTCAAGAAAATATAGCTACGGCTAGAAAAACAAAAGGTGCTAAAAATGTAAAAGTACACACTGATCCTAAAAATTTCCAACAAATACATGATGAAATAACTGGTGGTGATCCAAAAAAATCTATGGATGTAACTGGTGTGGATGGATTTTATGTTGGTGGAGTTTTACATATTAATAAAGCAGCAGCAATTAATACGAATGCTGTAACTGTAGGTTCTCATGAGTTGTTACATGATATAACAAAATCCAAACTAAACGATGTTAATGGTAAATTAACACCTGATGGTAAAAAATTAATAGATGGTTTTAGAGAACAATTATCAACTAAAGAAAATAATGTTGTACAAAAAAGAATAGACGCAAGTTATAGATACAATAAAGATGGTACCGAAAAAAAATACGATGAGTATGCTGAAGAATATCTAAATGTATTTCACGATGCTGTAAACAAGGGTGATATAAAATATACTCCTACTGATGCTCAGTGGTGGAAAAATTTAGGTGATAGTTTTATTCCTACATTTAAAACAGAAGGATATGACAATATAAAATTCGAAACTGGTAAAGATGTTTATAATTTTATGAAAGATTATAATAAAGACATTGACCAAGGTGTAGTTAGACAAGCAATTAAAGATTTAGCTAAACAACCACAAGTAACAAAAGGTGATGTTAAATTATCTAACACAGCTTCTGATAGTGTTCAAAAAATATATGAACAACAAGGTTCTGATGGTATAATGGATATACTAAACGAATATACACCGATGGTTAATAATATTGTAAATAAATATCAAAATGTACCTGGTTTTGATAGACAAATGTTAACTGATGAAATTAACACGGGTAAAAGAGGTATTTATGATTTAGTAAGAGAATATAAACCAGAAAAAGGCGTGCCATTAGCTGCTTATATAAATAAATATTTAAAAGCAAGGGCAATTGAAGCTGCAAATAGAGTATTAAAAACTGAATTTGAAGTTGATATAGCGGATGTTAAAGATGTGGCTGTAAAAGAAGAAACTATAGCAGATAAAAAACCAAAGAAAAAAATAGACAAAGTGAGTAAAAAAGTTTTATCTAAAGAATTTCAATTTGAAAAAATTCTCAAAGCTATTACAAAATTAATGAAAGATAAAAACTTTAAAATGCCTGATAGTTATAAATCAGTAAAAGATATAACACCAGCGTTAACAGCTGAATTATTTGGTGTTAATCCAGATCAATATGTTAATCCTAAAAAATCATTAAAAAAAGAAGATGTTATAGCAGCGAGAACATTCATAAGAAAAAATGCTGAATTATTATATAACATGTTACCAGAAAGTTTAAATGAACAAGGTAAATCCACTGGTATAAGAAAGTTATTACTAGATAATTTCTATAAAACAACAGGCGTTAGAAAAGAATCTGCTTTAGGTAGAAGTGCACAAGGTTCTGAAGTAAGAATTAAACAACCATTTAATCAAGCTGAATTTTTAAAAGCTTTTGGTATTGTTAAAGGTGAGGTTATGAAAGTTAAAAACCAAACTCAAATATCTGGTATGATCAAAGCAATGATGAATGAAACTGGTAAAGCAATGACTAATCAAGCTATTAAAAAGAATCTTGATCCGCAATTACAAAAAGAAGCAATACAAAAAATAGATGATGGTAAAAGCAGAATATTATACAGTGATACGCAGGCAACTAAAGCATTGGATAATATAGCAGAAAGATTACCAATAAATAAAGATGGAACTACAAAAATGGTGGATTTTCTAACAACCAAGCTTGCTGAAGTTTTACCATATAAGTTAATAATACGTTCTAGTAATCTTGCGGCCGCTGGCAATGATGCACTTAGAGCATTAGATCGTGGTTTTAGATTTATTGGTAATTTTGGAAAGACAAGAAATGACGCAGATAGAAATGCTAATGATCCAAATAAAAAAGAAGATACTTACAATCAATTGGAAGCTGGAAACGTTGCTGATGTAGAAGTTGTAATAGCTAAAGCATCAGAAACTACTTACAAGGGAAATCCAGATGTAACAAACAAGCGAGAGGCTATTAGGGCGAAAAATAGAGGTGGTTTAAATAAAAACATAGCTAATTTAGAAATTCATAAAAAAGGCGTTAAAGAAATACTCACAAGACTAAGAGATTTATATAAGAAATACCCAAGTCAAGTAAGAGAGTTATTATATAACCCAAATGCAAATGCTAACTTTAATAGAGATTTTGCTTCTTTATTGGATGTAGAAGCAAACCCAAAGAATGGAAAAATGATAGAAGAACATGTTTTTCAAGCTGGTAGAGCAGCAGTGAGAACATTAGAAGCTATGGGCAAATCAGATAAAGTATTTAATAATTATTTAGACTGGCTTGTTGATAATTATTATCAAATAGCATTAACTCAAAAAACCGCAAATATAGTTGACAAAAGTCAAAAAGCCAAAGATGCTGGTTGGGATGCTAAAAACCAAGAACACCCGCTTGTAAAAGAAGCTTTAGATAAAGCAATGAAAAATGGTGATTTTAGTAAAGTTCCTTCACCTGATATTAGATACTTTAATAAGTACCATCATATAAATCCTAATACAACTGGTTATGCTGGAAAATATAATGTAAAGGTTGATAGCAAATATCATAATAATCCTGATGTAATAGAAAAACAAGCTGAAATTATAAATAGAATTGCAAGTAAACAAGAAACCGTTGCTGATCCTCAAGCTGAAATAGATAGTTATATTAAGGGGGATTTAGGTAGAAAAGGTGCTAAGAAAGTAAATATAAGTTACTCTAAATCCGTTAATGAGAACATGAGTAACAAAGAACAGTTGGATAGATTCAGAAAAATTGATAAAGCACTTGAGGTTGCTAGAAATCCAGATGCTGAAGAAAAAGGTATATCCATATTTGATTTTGACCAAACACTAGCTAACACAAAAGAAAATGTTTTATACACAATGCCTGATGGTAAAAAAGGTAAATTAACCGCTAAGGAATTTGCAGAGAAAGCAGAACAGTTAGAATTAGATGGTGCTGAATTTGATTTTAAGCAATTTGAAAAAGTTAAAGGAGCAACTAAAGGACCATTTTTTGATTTAGCACAAAAAATAAAAGGAAAGTTTGGTAATGAAAATATATTTATATTAACAGCGAGACCACAATCATCAGACGTTGCAATACAATCATTTCTAAAAAGTATTGGTTTAGATATTAAAATAGAAAACATAACTGGTTTAGAAAATGGTACACCAAATGCTAAATCTAATTTTGTTATAGATAAAGTAGCAGATGGATATAATAACTTTTTCTTTGGTGATGATGCTTATGCTAATGTAAAAGCTGTTCAACAAGTATTAGATGTAGTTGATGTAAAAAGAGATGTACAACAAGCTCGCATCAAATTTAGCAAAAGCATGGATACGGAATTTAATAAAATTATACAAGAAAATACCGGTTTAAGTAAAGATGCTAACGTTAGTTTAGCTAAAGCTAAATTAAAAGGTGCAAAAAAAGGTAATTGGTTCAAAGATTTCTTTATACCACCTTCTGCTGAAGATTTTTCTGGATTACTATATGGGTTATTAGGTAAAGGTAAAAAAGGAGAGAGTCAATGGAAATTTTTTCAAGACACTTTAATAAGACCTTTTGCTAGAGGTATAAAAGATTTAAACGCAGCTAAGCAAATTATAGCAAATGAGTTTGCACAATTAAAGAAAACGTACCCAGAAGTTAGAAAAGCACTAAGAAAAGATTCACCAGTTAAAGGATACAACAACGCTCATGCTATGAGAGTTTATCTTTGGGCTAAAAACAATATTGAAATACCTGGTTTGTCAAAAACAGATCAAGCCGCTTTGGTAAAGTATGTTGAGAGTAATCCTGATATGAAAGCATTTGCTGATAAAGTTAGTTTAATAACGAAATTAAAAGAAGGTTACATAAAACCAGATGATAGTTGGCTTATTGGAAACATTGATACAGATATGTTAGCGGTGACAAATAAGGTGGGTAGAGCTCAGTTTTTACAAGAATTTTTACAAAATGCTAAAAAAATATTTACAGAGAAAAATTTAAATAAATTAGAAGCTCAATACGGTAGCAAGTATGTTGAGGCTATGCGAGATATATTATATAGAATGCGGTACGGTACTAATAGACAACAAGGTCAAAATAGATTAGTAAATACTTGGTCGAACTGGGTTAATAACTCAGTTGGTGCTATTATGTTCTTTAATGTAAGATCTGCTATATTACAAACATTATCAATAACTAACTTTGTAAACTGGAGTGATAATAATATTTTAGCAGCTGGTAAAGCCTTTGCTAATCAACCACAGTTCTGGAAAGATTTTTCAATGATATTCAACCATCCTACTTTAAAACAAAGAAGATCGGGTTTACAGACAGATATTAATGCTAATGAAATAGCAGAAAGAGTTGCTAATAGTAATAACCCAGTATCATCTGCTTTAGCTTGGTTGTTACAAAAAGGATTTTTACCTACACAAATGGCGGATAGTTTTGCTATTTCTATGGGTGGAGCTAGTATGTATAGAAACAGGGTTAATACATATCTCAAAAAAGGATTTACAAAAGCTGAAGCTGAAAATAAAGCATTTATTGATTTTCAAGAGGTATCAGAATCAACACAACAGTCAGCGAGACCAGATATGATCTCTCAACAACAAGCTGGACCACTTGGTAGATTAGTTCAAGCATTTCAAAATACACCTATGCAATACGCTCGTTTAATGAAAAAATCATTTCAAGATCTAGCAAATGGAAGAGGTGATGCAAAAACACATATATCAAAAATAATATACTATGGTGCTGTACAGAATTTAGTATTTAATGCCATGCAATCCGCATTATTCGCTATAGCATTTGGTGGTGATGATGATGAAGAGATGGTTGAGAATCCAGCTTTAGAAAAGAAAGCAATTAGAATAGCTAATGGTATGGCTGATTCTGTTTTAAGAGGTTTAGGTGTTGGTGGAGCTGTAGTTGCAACTGTAAAAAATATGGTACTAAAATTTTTAGAACAAGAGAAAAAAGGATACAGAGCAGATCACGCATACACAATGATGCAAGGATTAAATATATCCCCACCAATTGGTAGTAAAGCAAGAAAAATATATAGCGCAACGCAAACGTATAAATTCAATAGAGATGAAGTTAAGGAAATGGGATTTGATATTGATAACCCGGGGTATGATGCTGTAGCTAGTGTTATTTCTGGAACAACAAACGTTCCGCTTGATAGAGTTTTAGCAAATATTGATAATGTAAGGAACGCTTTAGACAAAAGAAACGAAGCTTGGCAACGTATGGCTTCATTAATGGGTTGGAATGCGTGGGACTTAAATATACCAGATAGAGAGGTTGATAAGGTAAAAAGAGAATTAAAGCAGAAAAAAGCTAGAGAAAAAAAGTTTAAAGCAAAGATCAAAAAGCTTAATTTAGCTAAAAAATAAGTAATAATAAACTATGGCCCAAAAAACAACAAAAGAACTATTAGGTATACTAGAGTATCAAATTGATCAAACCTTCGAAGAAATAAAAACTATGAAAGAGGAGAATCACATTGCTCATCAAGAAGTAAAAGAAGACCTAAGGTTTCTTAAAAACAATATCTTTGATCCTAAAGAAGGTATATGGACAGAAATAAAAGATAATTCAAATTTTAGAAAAGATACTATAACGTGGAGAAACGCGTTAGGTGTTGGTGTATTTAGTTTAATCGGAAAACATATTTGGGACTTTATAAAAAGCATAAATTCATGAAACAATTACTAACATTATTTTTTTTGTTTATTAGCTTAAATGCTGATGCTCAATTTTTTAAAAAAATATTTAGGCACTCTACTATATATACATCAGGTAGTATAGGTATACCATTGAAAGAGGATTTTAGAGAATTCTTTGTAACACAAGCTGGTGATGTTAAAGATATAACAATTGAACCAGAATTTGATTACAGATATTCTATAGGTTGGAGAAAACTTGCTAGATTTGATTATGAGAATAGAGCAAATACATTCTATGATGGATCTGAAAAAAATATAACATTGTCCGCAGGTATTGGTAGTGTTGAAAACTGGGAATGGTTAGCTAACTATGATTGGGTCAGGAGAATGGGGCATGAGTTTAATAATAAAAGATTTTTTATACGTTACTTAGGACCTTGGTATATTATAAAAGGTGAATCAAGGGAAGAAGGCGCAATTGATTTTAATTATCAAGCATTAGATATAAGATTACGATTACCAATTGGTAATAAATTTAATATATCACTAGGTGGTATATATAGAACCTCTGATAAGGTATTTGGTTATAATCCAATAGAAGAGTTTTTGGCTCCAGATTCCATAAATTGGTGGAATTTAGCATATGATAAAGGATATACAGATCATTATTACGGGGTTGAATTTGATGACAATAAAGAGTATGATTGGTGGTGGGCAGATTCTTTAGGTGTTAGAATAGCAGACAGTGATTTAGATTTTAGGAAACATATTTATAAACAATTAGTGAATGAGTATAATCAGGAAAAATACAGAGAAATTGGTCGTATGGCTTATGTCTCTGCAGTTGTCGGTTATGATTTTTATCATTATAATGATAATTTTTGGCTGCACAACTACGTTAGCGTAATGCCTTGGCATAAACAAATAAAAGGAGATACTGATTTTGGTTATGGTTTATTTTATCAAAACCAAAATGATGGTAAAAAACAATGGGTGGATTACCAAGCTGGTTTAGTACTAGGGTGGAAAGTTAAAAAGGTTTTTGGATTTTTCCTTGAAGGAGAATATTCAAAACTATGGGACAAAGATATTTATAATGCAAAGGTTGGTTTAAATATAAATTTTAAATGAAAACAATAGGAGAGGAAACTAATGTGGGTGTAGACTATGATGGTGATGGAAAACCTGATTTTAATGTCAACTTAAAAACAATTGGTATGGTTGTTGCGGCAATCGTATCTATGACTATGTTTTATTTTCAAATACAATCGGACATAGAAGAAGCAAAACTATTACCTAAAATAGGATCAGGACAATATACTATAGACGCTGGAGACATGCAAGCTATAAATACGTATCCACCTACTCGTGTAGAGTTTAATATGAAAGATCAAATGAGTAGAATGACACTAGATCAGTTAGTGGAAAAGGTGGAAGAAATGGAAGATGATATACAAGAAATTAAAATAGAGTTAGCAAAAAAAAGAGATAGATGAAAAAATTACCTAATCATATTCTTTTAAAATTAACTTTTGTTTTGTTGGGTATAATGATTTTAATGACTTCTAAGGCTTTGTCTCAAGACTTCATACATGAGGATGATTTTAAAAAGAAAACATCTCAGGGTATTGTTATTGTTGAATTCTGGGCAGAGTTTAACAAATCCAACCAAGTTAATCTTAAAAAGCTGTATGATTGCAAAAAATATAGGGTCGATATGAGTTTAGATCCAACTTTAATGGTAACACATAAAGTTATGGCTGTACCCACTTTAGTATTATACAATAATGGTAAAGAAGTTAAAAGATTTTTACCAACGTTAATGATGAAATTAGAGGATTCAATCGATGATATACAAGAAGAAATCAACAACCTTGTTGATGATAAATTTTAACAATGATGATAAGCGAACACATAAGTTTTAAGGAGGGTGTGTATAGCAACACCGCTACAAGACTTGATATTAATAACGTTCCAGACAAAGATAGTTTAGTTAATATGCAGGTTATTGCAAAAAAAATTTTTGAACCACTACGTATTTATGTTGGTGGACCAATAAAAATAAATTCATTTTTTAGGTCGCCAGAACTTAATAAGGTAATAGGTGGTAGTTCTAAGTCACAACACTGTAGTGGTTGTGCAATTGATCTTGACGATATACATGGTTATAAAACAAATATGCAAATGTTTCATTGGATTAAAGACAATTTAAATTATGATCAATTAATATATGAATTTGGTGATGATGAAAATCCTGACTGGGTGCATGTAAGCTATGTGAACGACAAACACAATAGAAATAGGTGTTTAAAAGCCTATAGAGAAAACGGTAAAACGTTTTATAAAGTTATTTAAAATACTAAAAGAATTTCATGAGAGAAAAAATTAAAGAAAATATTACAGAGATACTATTAGCGTTGCTATTAATTTGTACAATAATTATATTTACAACGGGTTGTAGTAGTT
>JGI24006J15134_10001305_pt1 | contig 14313 bp, 10 predicted proteins | sample LinPmetageLP53_FD_15134 | JGI IMG/M metagenome (IMG submission 15134) | reverse complement strand
CCAACAAGACAATTCGCTTCATCTTCAAATTATTTAAATACAGGATATTTTACAACATCTTCATATTATAGTATAAGAGACGCCCACACAGAAGAAGAAGTCATCCCTTTTGATGATAATTTTACTAAAATGAGTGCCGATTCTGAAGGAATGCATTTCAATATTTATATGAAGAGTCTTCAACCTGAAAGATACTATCGCATTTTATTTAAACACATTAATCATGATGGAACTACTATTTACGACGAAAAACATCATTTTAAAGTAATTAGATAATGGCTAACATACAGTTAAATAAAAAAGTATATGGGGCTAAATCCGCTGGAGATATGATTGATAAATCTTTCTCTGAATTATTTAGAACTAAAGAGCCAGTTAATGTTGAAAGATTATTTAGTTTATATAATGAATTATTTTATGATATATCTAAAGAAGGAGACAGTTCCCACACAACTTTTATTCAAAGAAGCACAGATTATATAAGAGATTATGTTGATCCTAAAGATGCTCAAATAGATGCCCTTATAGATAGAATAGAAGATTTAGAAGAAGAATTATCAAGTGATAATGATCAAGAGCATCCATTTTTTAGTAATGGAACTTTTATATCAACAGGTGTTTACGATGGGTCATCTGTTTATATTATGGAGGGAGGAAAAAAAAGAAGTATAAAGGGGTGGGATTTAATAAGGACTATAATGACCATTAAAGGGATAACGGAAAATTATGAAGAACAAGTATTAATTCTTCAACCTAATACTATAGCAGGAATACCCTCAGCCCCCAAACCTCCTAACAATACATGGGGTATAGAATATGAATATGATTTAAACTTCTATCAGGACATGCTATCTAATACTATAATATCAGAAACTCAAAATTTTACTTCAACTCGAATAAGTTTAGATGCTTTAACCCTATCAGAGGGACAATTAGTTCAACTTAGAGATCTTTTAGATGAAAAAGAAGCAGCAGGTCTTATAACTAAAGAAGATATAATAAGTGGTTTAGAAACAACAACTATGGAGGGAAATAATAATAGAAATTCAGGAGGAAATGGTGGAGGTAGAGAAAGTAGTAATAATTCAGGAGGATATGGCAGATAGATTAAATTTAAATAATAGCGTAGCTTCTAGAGAATTATCAAGAAAATTTGGATATCCAGAAGATATAGTAGAATTACACATTTACAATACTAATGGTAATTTACTTTCATCTGATTATGATTTTAAAGACTATAGTTTTCCAGAAGGCACATTAGAATCTCTTTCTACAGAATTAAATATAAGTCCTAATAATATATTAGAGGAAAAAGGTTTTACTAGTGGAAAATATAAAGTAGTTTTAAATATTCAAAGAAAAAAAATATTTAATGTTTCTACAAATCCCTTCTCACTTAAAGAAATCTCAAACTCTAGACAAGAATTAAGGGTAACTACTACAAAACCAAATTCAGATTTAGATCCAAACGCTCGATCTTTTATTGGAGAAATAGAGTCATCAATATTTTTTAAAGATTTTATTTTAAATTTTGGTAATGATCAAAATATATTAGGAGTAAATATTTTATTAAATACACATCCTAATAAACATGAGCTTTTAATAAAATTATTAGAACCGCTTCCCCCAAAAATAAATTTAAGGGATACTTTTAGTATAAGAGAAGAAATAACTAACCCAATCACTTTTAATATTGATTTGGGGGAGCCACAAATTTTAGATACTAGCATTCCTCTTCAAGGCCCTAATTTTAAAATAGATGTTAGATTAAATAATAGTATACCTTCTTCTTTTAAATCATATGATGATGTTTTAGAATATAATCTTACATCCTCTTATCAAAATCTTCTATCTAAATTAGAAGAAAATGAAGTACCAGAAATAACTTATGATTATATAAGACCTGTTTCTGAAAGTTTAGAAGCTATAGACATTCCTACACATTTTGAAAATTTTGTTCATTTTAGTAGTGCCGTTGAGCGATTGAAGAACTTTGAATATAAGGTAAAATTAATTGAATTATATGACAGCCAATTAGTAAATATAAATAATATCACAGGTGATACTTCATCATCTATATCTGTTTTAAACAATAAAGATTTAATTAATACTAAAAAAACCAATTTACTTAAAGGCTTAGATGGTTATGAGTATTTTTTATATTATACTTCAGGAGCGTATGCTTGGCCTAAATCAGATTTAACTACTCCTTATACTTTATATTCTGTAACCTCCTCAGAAGCCCAAACATGGTTAGGAAGTGAAAAAGACACTTATCTCTCATATGGTGGTCAATTACTATCAGCTTCTATTTTTGATAGACAAAATGATTATGCATTAGTTGAATTAATCCCCCATCATATAACTGACAATCCATCTAACGATTTTTATAAAACGTTTATTAATATGATTGGTCAGCATTTTGACCAAATATGGACACATATTGATCATTTAACTAAAATCAATGACACCCATCAAACAAGAGGTATATCAAAGGATTTAGTTTATTTTCAATTAAAAAGTTTAGGAATAGATACTTTCGATCAATTTGAAAACTCAAATTTAATTGAATATATTTTAGGACATGGTACAGGTAGTAGTACTTTTTATAATTCACCAGCTACTCAAACCTTAGTGACTGCCTCAAATGATGGTTCTATTCCAAAAAATGATATTACTAAAAATATTTGGAAGAGATTATACCATAATGCCCCCTACCTCCTAAAAACTAAAGGAACAGAAAGGGGATTAAAAGCACTAATGAGTTGTTATGGTGTACCTTCAACACTATTAAATGTAAAAGAATATGGTGGTTCTACATCTGATAAAACAACTTATCAAACATTTAGCTATGAGAAGTCAGGATTGGCTTTACAAGGAGACTCAGGGACGAGTGGTTATTTTATAAAAACAGGTTTTACAAGTGGATCTAATGTTTCTTCTACTTTTGAAGCATCAGAAAAAACAGTACAATTTAGAATAAAACCAGTAAGATCAGATGATAATTATCATTTAATTACATTATCAGGATCTAAACTAAACAATATCCACCAACCTGAACACGATCCAATTTTAATATTAAAGCCTTACATAGGTAATGATATATCTTCTTCAGGAGATTCAGAAAATTATGGAAGGTTAGAATTATATCAAAGCGGAGCCTTAGAAGCATTCTCTTCATATTTCCCTGCATATAATAATAAATTTTGGAATATACATATAGGATCTACACCACTCGGTCTAATTGAATTTGGAGCATATCAATCCAATTTTAATAAAAACATATCCTATTATATAGGATATTCAGACGGTACCCCTTCCCTATCACCAGTCTTTTCAGCAAATTATAGTACCTTTAATGGAGCATCTTTTGCTTACATTGGAGGAATGCCTTCTAATTCACATACTTTTTATGATAATCTAGATGATTTAAGATACTCAGGATCTATTCAAGAAGTAAGATATCACTTTAGTGAATTATTATCACATGATACACTTACAAAACACGCTTTAGAACCCTTTATGTATGCAGGTAATACTATTACATCCTCTTATGATGGATTAGTTTTAAGATTACCTTTAGGTTCAAACGATATAGAAGATAGTTCAAGCTTTCACCCTAATATAAATACTACCTTTATACCAGGTGGGGTTTCTAGTTCAATGACTACTCAACAATGGGAGGAAGTAATTGAAACCCACCACCTTCCAACCCCAGATACTGTTGGAGCATCAATGACTTCTGAAAAGGTAAGAATTGACACTGGCACAATTAATGATGATATTTTATCTTCAAAAATCAAATCAGAAACATCAACATTAGATAGACAACCTCAAGATTTTGAGGATTTAGGTGTATTCTTCTCTCCAACAACTGAAATTAATGAAGATATAATTTACACTTTAGGTGCGTTTAGAATGGATGATTACATTGGTTCGCCTCTTCCTTCAGTACAAACCGCAGATGATTATGCTGATTTAAAAGATTTAAAAGACACTTACTTTAAAAAAGTAAATAGAAGATATAACTACTGGGATTATATTAAACTTATTCAATATATTGATCATACTTTATTTAAAATAATAGAACAATGGGTTCCTATGAAAGCTAACCTTAAAACAGGTCTTTTAATTGAACCACATTATCTTGAAAGAAATAAATTTGCTAGAGAGGTACCTGTAATTGACTATGGTCAAACAATGAATTCAAGTTCATATCAAACATTTGAATTTCAAATAGATCCCGAAAAAGCATTCAGCTTAGAAGGCTCACCAGTTTCTACAAACAACTTATCTTTTACAACAGGAAGCACAGGTCAAAGAGAAGAAATAGGAACTAATGTAACTATAAATGTTAATAGTTATGTATTAGATGAACCACAAATAGGAGCTCAAGCACCTATAACCCCCTACTCAGGTTCACAGCCAGTAGGGTATATAGCGTATAGATCAAATACCCTTTTAGGGAATGTAACGAAAGGAAAAGTATCTAGTAGGTATTATAGGAGTTTAGATAATGGAAAAGAACATGATTTTGTTTCAATAGGCCCTATACACCGTGGCAAATCAAATTAATAAAATATGACAGTTACAAAAAGTTTTAGCGTAGAGTTCGATGATGCTCTTTTAGATTTAGATGGGTGGAAAAATCCTAGATATGAAGGATCAAAACTTACAGGGCAAAAAATTAATGAATATAACAATGGTGATGTAACCTATGGAAAAAATCCTGTGCTTACTAATAAAACAGTAGCATTATATATTGGTAATACTTTAATAGGAGGTGAGGATGAGGATGAGCAATATGCTCATATAAAAAAACACTCTTACATTGACATCAATAGAATTCTTATAATAAATCCCAAAACAGATAAATTAACACTTCTAGACGCAACACAGGAGGGATATGATTCTTTTCATCGTTTTGTAACTAATGATTTACCAACAGGAGGATCATTTAATATAAGGCTACTTGATTATTCAATTCCAAATTCATTAAGTGCAAATACACAGAATTATGTGAAGATGAATAAGGGATGGTTGTTAAAGAGTTTTAAATATGGAGAATTTATAAACGATAATAGTAGTCACACCATTGGTCTAGAGTATAGTGGTTCTTTGGCTTTATTTAAACAATTAGCATGGACTTTAAGCTACCCCTTCCCTACTGCATTAGTATTTCAGTATGGTCTTAAAAGCGGTGGTAGTAGTGGCGTAGTAGATTTTAGCCCCTCATATGTGTCTGCTTCAATTAAATCTAATAAATTCACAGATCAATATTATAATGGAGCTTATACTTTTCCTTCATTTAATACATCAACCTCAGGTTCCTTTGTATCTGCTAGTAAATTTATTGGTAATTCTACTATAAATTTTTTAGTTTCTAATTCTTTATCTACAGAACTTCATTTAACATTATTTAAGGGAGAATTTGACTTCGCTCCTAGTTTTAATGATGAAAGAAGTATAGGTACCTTTGAAATAGATAGAAAATTAACTATAAATTCAACATCTTCATATTTAGATAATGCACCCCTCTATCCTCTATTATCATTAAAAGGACAAACAGGAAGTAGATTTTGGCCCACCCGACCCGCAACTTCTTCCCAGATATCTGCAATTGATGTAGACCGAATGTACAGTTTTGAGGATAGTGGTACTTCTACCAATACTACCTATACTAATCAAAGCTTTATATCATCACAACCTGCAGACATGCCCCTATATGATAAAAGTGAAACCTTTCAAGGAGAATTTACCTACGAACTTTCCTTTTTAGATAAATCTCACACTCTTATAGCGGATATTGATAAAGAAAGCTCCCTTCCTAATGGAATAGGTGAAAAAGGATTTGTAATAATACCACAACAACTAGATAAACGCGTTAAGCTTAATATAGATTATTATCTATCCAAAGCAGGATTAATAGATGAGACCTTCACTAAAATAATTAATACTTAAAACTCTATCAAGAGAAAAATAAATTATATATTTATAACAAAACACAACACTAATGGGATATTTAGACAATAGTAGCATCACAGTAGATGCAATATTAACAAAAAGAGGACGCGAATTACTTTCTCGTAATGATGGTTCTTTTAAAATCACACAATTTTCTTTAGGTGATGATGAAATTGATTACTCATTGTTTAATGAAAACCATCCAAATGGCTCTCAATACTCAGGGGAAGCAATTGAAAATATGCCTTTAATTGAAGCAATTCCTGATGGGACTAATATAATGCGACATAAGTTAATTACTTTAGCTAGAGGAACATCAATATTACCTGTAATCTCCGCAGGAACTACTAGAATAGAATTAAAAACAAGCACACCTTTTACACTCGATCCTACAACACTTAATTTTAGTGGAACAGCAGGTGGACAAAAAGAACCAGGTGGTTATTATGCAACTATTCATGATGCAAGATTATTAACTTCTTTTGTAGGAGTAGGAGGAGATACTAGTAAATTAAACCAATCATCATATAATCCAACAGAACACTCAGAAACAGTATTAGGAAATACATTTAGTCTTAATTCTATTACAAGCAATACATTATTTGGATCTAACACAGCACTATTAACTACAATTACTATTGAGGGGGTTGATTCAGGAGCCCAAACCTCAATTACACTTGAAGTTTCAAAATTATCATAATAAAACAAAATGGCAGGATTAATCCCATATAATTTAGATTTCGACATAGTAAATGATACTCAAAAAGTAGTAACATCTACATGGTCTAATAATACAAACATACTTACAACTGCTCATACTTCATCAACACAAGCAGACTTTACTAATGCTACAAGCTCAGGTGCCTTTTTCATTAATGTTTATAATGAAGTAATATCATCAACTTCAGCAGCAGTTCAATATTCTGTAGCATATGGTCATAAAGCTGGATCAGGTTCTTTAAATTTTACAAACGACACAGGAGCTAAAGGAAATTCATCAACTAAATGTATTTATAATCAATATAGACAACTTGTATATGGAGATGAGGGTTCAAATTTTCAATTTAATGATTATACCCCTGATGATATTTATGTTATTAATGTAAATAGAGCAAGATATAAACATAATTTAAAACCCTCAACTTTTGATTTACAATTATCAGGTTCAGGAGGATTTAAACTTGAACTTACAGATGACTCAATCACTAAAACAGGATCATCAGTAGCAACTAATATAGGTAGACAATATAATATTGTCTCAGGATCTTCGGGAACAATGTTAGGTTCAGCTTTAACACAAACAGCAGGAAGTGGATCATATGGTTTCTTTTATCCTGATGCGGGAATTGCAATTTTAAATGCAAGAGCAATTGAGCAACGTGTAGCAACTATTAACCCTGCAGTAGGGGATAATGTAACTCCTGATGGGGCACAAAAATTATTTAATTCTATTTCAGGTGCTGGATCATTTATTTTAGATTCAGAAGAAAAAATCAGCTCACAGTATTATTTTACAAGAGTAAAAAATTACGAATTTAACTACACTACTAATCCTTCATTTATAAATAGTGAAGGTAATGTACGTTATGATTCTATGATTGATAATCCAAAAACATTTATAACAACAGTAGGGTTGTACAATGCTAGTGGTGATTTAGTAGCTGTAGCCAAATTAAGTCAACCAGTAGCAAAAGACTTTACAAAGGAAGCACTTATTAGAGTCAAATTAGACTACTAAAATGCTCCTAAATGTCAGTTTATAAAAAATTCACAGCCAACGATGTAGCGGTAATACCTTTTAACGCTCACAAACAATATACATTTAATTCCGCATCGGCTGCGTCTAATAAAGTCACATATTTTTCTACAAGATGGACTTCTGAGTCTATAAGTTTATATAGTAGTGCATCAACTGACACTATAAACACAATAAAATATAATCAATTAGATCACCTTTATTATAAAGATTTTAAAAATGACTCATGTAATAGGTTTGGTGATTTTAATTATTTAGATCAACAGAGAGAATTATATGAAAATGCTAATATATTCTCAATACCCGCAGGTCTATATGGTCATCAAATAAAACCAGGCACTTTTTTTCTAACCGCTAGTAATGTGACCTCTATTAATACTCTAATAGATGATTCTAAAGGAAATTTAATATTAAGTGGTAGTGAAAATAATGATTTTGTTAAAAATTATGATATTAGATCAAATGTTCTTAAAATAGGTCCTGTTAAAGGTTTTAAAAAATATGATTTAAATATATATGATGATTTAATTGATGGAATTAATGGAACTCCTCTATATGATCAAAGAGGAAAATTAAACCCCCAAACTATAACTTCATATACAAGTCCTTTTGAAAATGAATTTGATGATAGTTATTATTTTAATGTAATTAAATATAAAGATGTAACTTTTTCTAAAAACCAAGAATTAGGTTTTTCCCAAGTAAATTTTAATGGATCAACTTCTGAAATAAAAGTAGGCAGCAATAATAAATTTCATTTTAATCTTAATGATGATTTTACATTAGCATTATTTGTAAATGTATCTCATTCCTTAGATGAGACATCATATCTTCTTTCAAAATCAACAACAAAAACAGTCATTCCCACCCCTATTGGAGGAGCGGAAGCATACCCTACAACAGCTACTGGTGCAATGCAGCCAATGGATACTAATTCTGAACCTCAATATCCTTTTGAAGTATATGCTACGGGTAATGAAGTATTTTTTGGTAGATCAGATGGTAATATTGTAACTACTGTAAGTTCTTCTTTCACAACAGGATCTTATCAACATATTACTTGTAGAGCTTCATCATCACAAATGGAAATTTTTATAAACGGTGTAGGAAGTGGAATTAGTGGATCTGATAATTCAATTAAACAAACACAAAATAGTGCTAATGTTTATGTAGGTAATAAAGGAGGAATATCAAATCACTTATCCGGATCTATAGATAATATAAATATATTTAATCGCGCTTTAACCGATGTAGAAATATATTCTGGCTCTGCTTATAAGACCTTTTCACCTTATTGGGGTAATATATTTTATTCCAGTGGTATAGTAACTATAACTCAACCATCTTACTCCATCGGTACAATAGCTGATCCAAATATTTCAGAACTTAAATTTCAGGGTTCACACTTAATTTATGAAAATGAATATCAATGTACTGTTGATGAACATGAATTTAATAATACAACAAATATATCAGCTAGAAAAATAAAATCAGACCAATCCCAACACATAGCAGACTTTGCTACTGGCTCTCTCTTTAAACCCTATGTTACAACAGTAGGTCTCTATAACGAACAAAACGAATTACTAGTGGTTGGAAAATTAGGACAGCCAATTCGTTGTAGCGACGAAACAGACACTACTTTCGTTCTTCGCTGGGATACCTAAATTTTTATTCGTACGTTCATTAAATGGAATGGACTTACAAAGATAAACAAATTAACGAAATCTCTGATCTTCCAGAGGATGTATTTGGTTTTATTTATCAAACAACTCACACCCCAACAGGTAAAAAATACATTGGTAAAAAATCTCTAATGTATAATTTAAAGAAAAAGCTAGGTAAAAAGGAAAAAGCCCTATGGGAAGGCAAAGGTAGACCTCCAACTTTTAAAAGAGTATTAAAGGAAAGTGATTGGAAAACTTACTATGGTTCTCATTCATTTATTAAAGATGCAGATAATGATAATTTAACAAGAGAAATTATTCACATAGCATACAATAAAAAACAACTCACATATCTTGAATGTAAATATCAATTCTCACTTGGAGTACTAGAAGATTCTTCGTATCTTAACGACAATATACTTGGAAAATTTTTCGACAGGGACTTTAAATGAAAGAAGAAGCATTAAAACACTTACTAGAATCTGTATTAGGTAAAAGTAAATCTGCTCGGGGTGGAGAGGAGGCTGTATTTAAATGTCCTTCTTGCAACCACCATAAGAAAAAACTTACACTTAATCTATCAACTCAAAAACATCAATGTTGGGTTTGTGGTTATAAAGGACATCGAGCATTTAAATTACTTAAAGCCGTAGATGCTCCTCCAGCCGCATATGAAGCTTTAAAAGAAATTGATAAGCAATATAATTTTAAGTATAAAAAAGTAAAATCATTACCATCGGGTTCTCTTCAATTTCCTCAAGGAGTAATGCCTTTGATTTCTTCATCTGCAATACTTTCAAGACATGCAAATCACTACTTATCACAAAGAGGAATCACACCTCAAGACATAGTAAAATATAACATCCACTACAGCGAAACAGGTGATCTTAAAAATATGGTTGTTATACCTTCATATGATAGTGATGGTTTTCTCAATTATTATGTTGGTCGTTCATTTGATAAAAACGCATATATCAAGCATAAACTCGCATCTGCTACCAAGGACATAGTTGGATTTGAAATGCTAATAAACTGGGATTTACCCGTGATTTTGTGTGAAGGCGCATTCGACGCTATGACAATTAAGCGCAATGCAATTCCGTTATTTGGTAAAAAAATATCATCAGAATTGATGAAAAAAATAATCCAATCAAAGTGTAAATCTATTTATCTTGCTTTGGATGATGATGCACTTTTAGATGCCTTTGAGCACGCTAAAAAATTCATTTCATTAGGAAAAAAAGTTTACCTTTTAGAAATGGAGGGAAAAGACCCAAACGAAATGGGATTCGAAAAATTTAACGAATTACTATTTAAAGCACAACCTCTTACAACAGCTGATTTGATGAGGAAGAGACTTAGCTTGTCGTAGAGCTTTATATTTATTACAAAACACCACCATTAATGGAAAAAATCGCACTTCTGCCTGGGGGTTTTAAACCTCCCCACGCAGGTCATTATAATATGGCTAAATGGCTAGCAGCTAATACTGATGCGGATACTGTTGTAGTCAAAGTTGGATCTAAAGAAAGAGAAGGAATCACTCGCGATCAATCGTTAGCGATGTGGGATATTTATAGATCAACTGACTCTAATCCACTAGCAAAAAAATTAACAATCCTACCATCAAATTCTCCCTCTCCCGTTAGGGATGTGTATGATTTTATTGAATTAGAAGCACCTGAAGGTTCGATGGTATATTTAGCTTTAGGAGAAAAAGACGCAGACGATAAAAGATATGCTAGCATTCCAAAATTTGCAGAACCAAGAGGAATACAATTTAAAACAGTAATAGTTCCTCCTCAATCAGGAGGTGTATCTGGAACACAGATGAGAGGATTTATCAAAGAAGGAGAAAAAGATCAATTTCTAAAATACCTACCAGAGCATTTATCTCTTAAAAATAAGGATAAAATATGGAGTATGTTAGAAGCTTCAATAGAAGAAGAACTATATAATCCCGATGACCATGTCTTAGACTATATGAAAAGTAGCGAATGGAAAGCGGGACACTCAAAACCAGACGACATCCCACCATCTTACAAATATAAGAGAGGAGGAATATACACTGGTGGTGGAATGGGTGCAGGAGGAATGTATGAGGGAGAGGAAGTAGATGAGATAAATGAAGGAGAACAATTTGGTGTATTATATCACTACACAGAATATTTAGATGATATACTAAGTAGTAATACATTAAGGGGCCCAGTAAGCTTAACACGTAGTAGAGACTCATTTGTAAAAGATTGGCTTGGGAGTTTCCCTATTTTAGTATTAGATAAAGATAAACTACGTACTAATTATAAAATCACCCCCTATGCTGACCCAGGCTCATATATGACATATGATGAGTTTTGGGGAGATGGAAAGGTGGATGAAATGGAAGAGGTAATATATAAAGATATTAAAAATATAGATAAATATATTGTTAAAGTAATACTACCTAAACCAAATGAAGAATATGAAAATGCTTTAAAAGAAAAAGGCATACCTTATGAAATAAAAGGTTTAGATGAAATGATGGGTACGATGAATAATCAAGAAAAGGCTAAACATGCTAAAAATCTTAAAAAGCTTAAAAAAGCAATGAGAAAACAAGGGGATCAAATGATTCCTGTTCCTGATTATATTAAAGGCACATTAACAAGGAAATTATATGAAAAAGTAACAAAAGATAGTATTATTTGTGATAATTGTGGTTGGGATTGGAAGATAAAAGATGGAGGTGATGATTTATACATTTGTCATAAATGTGATTATGATAATACACCAAAACTACACGAAGGTAGATACGACCAAGAAGTTTCAATGCAATCTCGTTATATAATAAATATATTTAAAGCCGAATTAGGAAGGAATTTTGAGGGAGAAAGTGAAGGCAATATAGATGGAATTGAATATACATTAGAAACTCGTCTTATACTCAGTGATATAGAAGAGTTAGGACCTCTTCCTTTTGTAGTAAATGGCCAAGCAGATGAAGACACAGTAGTTATTCAAATCAATTATAACCCTGAAGGTTTTCCTGCAGCATATAATGACTTAATAGCAGAAGTTAAAGATACTTTAAGGCATGAATTAGAGCATGTTGGGCAATATGCATTTGGAAAGGGAGTTGAACCTGATGGCACAGATCCAGATGATGTTTCCTCATTTGAGTACTTTACTTTAGATTTTGAAATTCCCGCCTTTGTACAAGGTTTATATAAAAATGCTAAAACTAAAAAAATTACATTAACTCAAGCTATTGATAATTTTTTAGAGGAAAGAGAAGCAGAGCTAACAGATGAAGAATCAGCTAAAGTCAAACAAATTTGGATTAAGTGGGCTAAAGAAAATTTACCAAAAGCACAATTTGAAATGAAAAAACCAAAATTATTTTCAAAAAATTGGTGGGAAAACCAAATCAACGAACATATTTTAGAAGCAAAAGCAAACACACATTTAACACATCTTGAAGAATTAGTATTAACTCAAGGACAGGATGGTTATAACCAAGCAAAATCATTTTTATTTGAATTAATTAAAAACTTAAAAGGAGAAGATAATACAATTAAAAATGTTTCTGTAAAATGGGATGGAGCCCCTGCAGTTTTTACAGGTATTAATCCAGATAATGGACAGTTTTTTGTAGGTACTAAATCAGTATTTAATAAAGAACCAAAAATAAATTATTCTTCTAAAGATATAGATGTAAATCATGGACATGCACCTGGTTTAGCTAAAAAATTAAAATTAGCATTAGAATATTTACCATCTTTAGGTATAAAAGGTATATTACAAGGAGATTTTATGTTTGATAATAATGATATTGAAACAAAAGACATAGATGGTACTTCACATTACACCTTTAGACCAAATACAATTAGATATGCAGTTGAAGCAAATTCTGAATTAGGTAAAAAAATAATAACAGCCCAAATAGGAATTATATTTCACACAACATATGATGATTTAAAGGGCAGTGGAGCTTCGTTTGGTGCTGATGTAAGTGGATTAAAAAAGAATCCTAAAGTTTGGTTTGATGATGCTTATTTTAAAGATGATACAGGTATTTTATTAAGTGATGAAGAAGAACAATCTGTATTAGAAAAAATTAAGCAAGCAGATCAAATTAAAGTAAATTATGAGGGATTACCTTCTTCTTTTTTAAATATTTACATTAATAGTGAAATTAGAGTAGGAGAATTTTTAAACAATCCTTTAAAATCATATGATAATTTTTTAAATTGGTTTCAAGGTAAAATAGATAAGAAAATGGAAAAACTTAAATCTGATAGAGGAAGAGAAAAACTCAGAATTAAATCAGAGGAAGAAACCAATAATATTACATCAAATAAAGAAAATATAATAAATGCTTTTAAATTAAGTAAATTACTAGCAGAAGCAAAAACCATATTCATAACTAAATATGATAAAGCTGTAGCTACTAAACATTTTATTGACAATGGAGATGGTACTTTACGTGTAACTAAAGCAGAAGGATTTGTAGCAGTTGATCACACAGAAAATGGCATTAAATTAGTTGATAGAATGGAATTTAGTAAAAATAATTTTAATGCGGGAAAACCAGGAGCAAAGAAATAAAAATAATTTTATATTTATAACAAATACTAATCATGGCACACAAGGGAATAGGCGATACAATTGAGGAAATCCTCAAAAAAACTGGAGTTAAATACGTAGCTAATAAAGTTTTAGGAGAAGATTGTGGATGTAATGAAAGGAAAGAAAAACTTAATAAAAAATTCCCATATAAAAAATAATATGAAAAAATCAAAATTACGTCAATTAATTCGCGAAGCGATTAAAGAATCATACGGATCCTTTAATGATGATGAACATCGTTCGAAGGATGAAAGATCTAAATTCCTCGCAAGAAATTCCAAAGTCAATTATGGGTTTAGAGACTATGATAGCGACGAT
>JGI24006J15134_10001304_pt1 | contig 14313 bp, 32 predicted proteins | sample LinPmetageLP53_FD_15134 | JGI IMG/M metagenome (IMG submission 15134) | reverse complement strand
TCATTCTTCGTTCTCCATTGGTTATCTATACCAGCCTTGTTCACGTCCCTCTTTGTGATGAGGAGATGTTACAAAGCCTTCCCACTCGTGGTTGCACTTGTTACAGCGCAATGTGGCTTGCATATTCATATCTGTGGTATCAGGATTGTGTGCTTTAACAATATTATCAGAATACTGGAAAGCTCCACATTTTGGACATCTGTTTAGTCTTTCACTCATTCTTCGTTCTCCTTAAATGGGATTAATTTGAATTTCAGAAGTTTTCCATCAACATACCATCTGCCGGGTGGATCGATGTGCCAACCTTCTTTCTTAAAGGATCTCCACTCAACCACATCTTCGGAAACAGAAAAGTGCTCTGCTATGATTGTTTTAGACTTTATAAAGATCTCTTGTTCTTCGGTCATCCCAGTTGTACCCTCTAAGAGTTTAACCAATAGATCGCTCATTCTTCGCCTCTAATCCTGCGATAAGCACCCACGGTCTCAGGGAACAGATCTGTAGCAATCTCCAAGCAAGCCTCGGCAACCTTTTGGATCTCCCATTGTGCCCCTTCATGTGTGCGAAGGTCAATGAATTTTAGCAAATTTGACAGATTGACAGTGCCGTAGTATTCCGTATACATGTTCTGTGGTAGAACTCCACGGGCTTGTTCTCGGCAAACGCCTGCTTCGATGAGTTGGTTAAACAATTCTAGGCAATCTTGGTGATGATCTTTCACGTATCGGGAAGCACCTTGCTGAAATCCTATCTCTGGATCAATCAACTCTTCGGCATTGCTTGCCTGTCGGTTTGACTTGTGTTGTGTTCTGAACTCTTGAGGCTCGTAGAACTTGATGTTTACGTCAGTATACCTTCTAGAAATCTCATTATAAGACCATGTTCGATGACGATGGTGCTGAGAGCGAACGTAGAGAGGAACACTAAACCTGAAAGTAATAAGATTATGCTCAAGAGTCGAGGTGTGCTTATGCCTGATGAGGTAGTTGATAAGCTTCTTATCACGCCCATCTAAATTCTCCTTTTCTACTCCGAATGATACTCGGGCAGAGTTTACGACTGTAAGGTCGTCACCCATATGATTTATATAATCGACGCGACCAATGCCGTCGCCATAAATGTCAATTGACTTTTCGTATTTCATACTTATTCCATAAAATTTCAAAAATATAATTTGCTGTCATTAAAACTGCGTGTAAAAAAAATGTAAAAGCAGTTGCAGACTTTAAGTCACCCGTGTAAATAAACGTAATCAGATACGTTAAAGACACAGACACAATCCGCCACATTATTACTTTTTTGAGAGTCTTAATTAGCTTTACCCTTGTGGTTTCCGTTGCCGCCAGCATAAGCTACATGACGCATTGGCCGATTTCCAATGTTTGTCTGAATTCCGCCGAGCTGGCAAGATTTACCTTTATGAAAACCTGTCACTGCTTTCCATGCAGAAGAGTATGCTTCTCTGTCAGCGTTAGACTCAAATGCAACAATGCTCATTGCGTTGCATTTGCCGTCGCCTGCTTGCAGGCCTAGATAAGGAACGGCGGTTTCTGTTTGAAGTTCTTCAACACAGTCCGGACATTCATTAATTTTTCCGCCAACACGCTTTTTTGCTGATGAAGAAGGATCAAAGTCACATTCACAATGCACGCAGATTTTAATTTTACTCACAAGACTCTCCCTTATAGAAGTTATTTTACTTTATATTTTTTACCTTTACACTCTTTTATTTGTAATTTCAATTTTTTTAAGATTTTCAAAGTTGTACTGCATATACTTTTACTCCTTTGTTTTTTGCTTTTTGTGTAAGTCTAACGTGATCTCTAGGCGTAAGTGGATATCTTGAGTTAAAGTCTGATAGGATTATGAGTGTCTGACCAATGGTCATTTTGTCTAGGGTTTGCCAGTAAGACCACCATATTTCTGTTGCACCGCCCGGGCGAACTTCTTTTGCAGGTGTTCCATTTGCACAAGAGAGCGTATAAGAAATATAAAGTCGACTTCCAGGCTTTTTATTTGCTGCTATAATATTTACCCATTCATCGTAATCGCCCATAGAACCTGAAGCATCGAGCAAATAAACGTCTGCGATAAGGTTGGGAGGAGGTACTCTATACACGAGGTTTTTAGAAGAGATAATGTCAGACCGGCGCGCCATTGGTTCATGAGTACTTGTTAACTCGCTCATGCCGGCGTAGATAACTTTTCTTCGAAAACCTGTTTTTCGAACTAGGCGCAATGCTTCTTTGGCTCTCTGCTTCGATAACGTCTGATTGTAAAAATAGTTACCACAGCCATCAGTATACCCCAGAATAAAAATCTTTTCCGCGTCTTGGTTTTTTGACATGAAGTCGTACACGATTGCATCATCATCTGCTCCTGTTAAAAATTCTGCCTCTTTAAAATAAATGCTAGTACTTGTTTTAAATTCTGTACTTTTAAAAACTGGATCATACTTGGGTATCTTAACACTACAAAGACAATCTTCATAAGAACATCTTGATGGGTTAACTGTCAGCTCTTCTATTTCAATAGAAGAAGCAGGTTCGTAGTCTAAATTCCCAGGATCACTTTTTTCTATGCACCCGAAAAATGCAAATAGAAAAACCAGACATTTTAAGTTAAGATCTGTCATTTCTAAAGCAGACAAAAGTAGGAAATCTGAGCGAACCATCGGGCGTAATCTCTTGATAACGAACTTCAATAATCCTCCCAATAAAACTTTCTTTATCGGCCCAGATTTGTTCCCTAAGGCTGTCTGTTAACCCAGAACCAACTTGAACATCGACTCCATTAAATACTACCTGGAATGATCCAAGTTTCCCTGCGTGTTTACCAGTTCCTTCTAAGAGCCCTTCTACTGGTAAGTCAACATCATGAAACGCTTTAAGTTTCATAACTTCGTAGCCTCTTCCAAACTTGTAAGGCGCATCAAGAAACTTAATCATTGCACCTTCAAAGCCATCCTTGACAAATAAGTCATGCTCTTTTTTAATTGATGCCCAGTCGGGATCTACTTCGAGCCTATCAACAGGTTGCGCAAGATTTAAGTCTACGTTGTTGTCTGTCAATCTGTCTAGCAGTATTTCAAAACGATCTTCGCAAGATAGCTTGCTGATTTTTGAGTCCCACTCATCTAACGGCAAAAAGTCAAATAGTGCAAGATAAGTGCCGGTTGTGTCAATATCTTCTTTTCTGTAAGCTTGCCGCATCAAAGACGTAAAGTCCTGGCCCATGAGCTCACCATCGTAGCAACCATCACCCATTTTTGCAATTTCAGGAGCAATTGTCTTATCAAAGTTTTTAATTAGCTTACCACTTCGAGCAAACATTAAAACTTCTGCTCCCCTTACAATTACAAAACATCTAATCCCGTCAAGCTTAGGTTCTACTGCAACTGTCTTTTTTCCTGCAATTCTTTTTAAGTCAAACTTTTGTGCAAGAGAAACTTCAAAAGTAGGAACTAGGCCTGAAAATACTTTGTTAACAGACTTAACAGAGACTCCAATGTTAAGATGCTTTTTAAGGACCTTTCTCATCCACATCTCGTCTTGCTGCTTAAAAGATGAGAATGCTGCATGAAGTAAATCAATTGCAGCATTACCCGTTACTTTTCTACTGGCACACAAGTCAAGTACGCGGAAGAACTCTTTCCAAGCGTCTTCTTCACCAAAGGGAAACTCAAGTCGAATCTTTACTTTCGGTACTTTTGTTACATGAAAAGGCTTAAATGGGTTTGTTGAATACAAAAGGGCCTTCTTAAAAAGCTCATTATCTGCATTACCTCTCATGATCACAGCTTTTTCTGTCGACTTTGAAGTCGACTTAATGCTTTCAAAAATATTTGATACTCTCATTTTTTTACCTCATACGTATTTTGAAACAAACTTTCCAACAAAGTAGTTATCCCAGTCAACTTCTTCTAAAACAATGTCGTAGTTTTCTCGATTCACTGTCTTTGTTATTGGTTGAATCTTTTTCAAGTGGGACATTTCATAGACTTCTTCTTTTGAAAGAATTTTTTTTGTTTCCATGAGATTATCTTAATTTACTTTTTAATGATTTGCACTCATTGATCATCAAGTTTGTTGCCAATAATTTGATAAAAAACTTCACGGCAGTCTTCCGTATCTTTTACTGCCTCATGTGCACCTTCAGACTTAATATTAAAGTACTGCCTGAGCTCATTAAGATTCTGCCTTTCTGTCGGCAAAAACAAGTAAGCTAGGGCACAAGTATCAATAATTGGGTAGCCTACCTTGAAACACTTTTCATTGTCAAGCTGCTTGACTGAGTCTACTTCTGTCCACTTATACCGCTTAAAGACAGCTCGAATATGAGCGAGGTCAAAGTTAATATTATGTGCTACCAATGGACCCCAAGTCAAGCGCTTTGAAATCTCTTCAGCGACCTGATTAAATGTGGGTGCATTAGCCCATTCTTTTTCTGAATAATTACAGATCTTAAGTGCTTCTTGCGACGCAAATTCAAGTTCTATACTTTTCGGCTTGATCTTTGTAGACCATCTATCTTGATTTCCGTCTTCCCAGTCTGTAATAAAAGAAATCTGTAAAATTGCACTCTTTCTTGGATCAAGATGTGTTGTTTCTATGTCCAAAAAAGTTACAGCTTTAGCTGAAGCTAAATTACCCATTTAACACGCTCACTCAGTATTTTTTTGAGGACTTATTAATCTTAATATTAAGTCCATTATTTTTCTTATTCATGCTTTTGACATTTTTAAAAAGATCTACCTGCGTAGGTGTATCGTTTACATTGTCATTGTCGCCATGACTATCTTTGAAATCTTGTTTATTTAAGAATTGAGTGATTTCATTGTTGATGTCAGCTGTAATAATTGCTTGAAGTGTGTCAGCAAAGTTAAATCCTGAAGATACATCAAACTCAAAACTCATATTTCCAAACTCATTCTGAATCTTGTAAAAGTTTCCATCGTGCTGAATTTGAATGTTTTCAACATCACCGTCTCTGTTTACAATACTAATTGTCTCGATAGTTTTCCAGTTCATTGCTTGCCTCCTTTAATAAATAAGCAACCTTTTGTTCTCTCTTTAGAGATTTTATTTTACTTTCTAATCTTAGGGCTGAAGACCTATCTTTTACAAGACATTTTGCAATTAAAGCAACCGGCCTTCTTGATCGAGTATACTTCGCGCCCCGCTTCGATCCGTTGTGTTCTTTGACTCTTCTAGTAATATCTGTTGTAACACCAGTGTAAAATGAACCGTCAGAACATTTTACAATATAAACGACCCACATTATGTCACAAACTTGTGCTTTTCTCTTAGTGACTTAGCAGCTGATGCTAAATGTCTACTTGACAAATAATCTGACATGTTTTTTTGTACCATTTCTTCGTCATCACCTAGCAGCCTTGAAAGTGCTTTTGTTATTTTTGCTTTTGCTGTGGGGACTTTTGAGTCTTCAAGTGCAATTCTGAGAGCTCCCAAGATATCTCTTTCATTTTCTTTTGGATTGTCAATATCCATTGGATCTTTCCCAGAAGCGTTTGCAAGCTTTTGAATAACTTGCCCTTCTGGATCTTCTACATAAGCATCAACTTTTCCGTCTTTTTCTCTATAAAAGACCCTTGGGCCACCTTCTTCTTGTGAGAGTCCGATGTCGAATTCGGGTACACTTTCTATTAAAAGAGACTCTTTTATAACTCTGTTTAGTTCGCGTCTAGATATTTTCATATCATTAAATATTAAAAGAAATGTCTACTTTCTAGCTTCTTTTTTTCTACGCTTTTCAGCTTGCTTTTTCTTAAACTTTCTTTTTTCTGATGGTGACATGTAGTACCTTCTGTTTTTTAACTCTTTCATGATCCCTGCTTGTTCAACAGCTCTCTGAAATCGCCTCATTAGACCTTCAAAACTTTCATTTTTTCTTGCTTTTACGGTTGCCATTCTTTCTCCCTTGGATGACATCTACAATTATACATCAGCTGGCGCTCAATGTACACTAAAATTTTCTAGAGCAGGCAACAAAAGATCTGATATCTTCATGGGGTTAGTCTGACTGAAGAAGTGGACGTATTTCCTATCTTCGTCTATTTCACCTACAGCTGCACAACACATTTTGTCAATAATAAGATCTTCTGATATAGTCAAACCAAAAGTTTTACAGTAGTAATCTAAGTATTTCATTTTTTAAACGCCTTGCTTATTTCAATAGGCTTAAATTCTTCATCTTCAGATTCTTCATCTTCATCTTCATCTTCAGGAAAGTATTCGTCTACAAAAGATTTTCCTAGCATTTGCTTTGGTTCTTTTTTGTCCCACCAAGGACTTCCAGCGCTGTAACCTCTGCCGCCTCGAAGACGTGTATTTTGCCCTTCGAGTTCTTCTAGTAGAATTTTTATTATTTCTAGATCTGTCATTTGAAACCTTTAGGAAGTGTTTAGCGCAACTAGAAAGTACGATAGCATAAACAACTGACGATACTACTAGTCCTGTCAATAAGTATTCAGTTAAAGAAGATTCATCACATTCCATATTTTTGTCCAACAAGAACAGCAATCGAAGTGATAGGAATAAAAATCAACGCAAGCCCAAGAGTATAATATATTACATCAAGAAATCTGATCAGACTCTGGTCGCATTGTTTATCAAAATTTTTGTTTACACCGTAAGGAAAGTAATAAACAGACTTTGTCTGCTCGTAAGATTTTTTAATCTTTTCTAAACTAATTTTTTTCATATTTTATAAATTCCACTATGTTTCCACAATTATCTTTTGAGTAAAAGGAAGAAGATCCGTCCCTGTGATTCTTCCATTTTTGCTTAGGGAAAGAATTCTTAAGAAATGCTTCTTGCTCTTTTGTTTCAACTCTAACTGCAAAATGTGGAGGGTGTTGACCTGGTGTAACAAAGGCAAACTTTACTTTACCTGATTTGAGAAATGCCCACGTTTCATCTTGATACAAGACTTCAGCGTCTTCAAGAAACTGTTTGTACCAGCTAACAGACTCATCAATGTCTGTAGAAGATATTGCAATGTGGTCAATCTCCATCTTAGTTCCATCCTACCATGATGACATTTTTAGGATCGATATCAAATAGCTCATTGTTTATTAAATAAAAATTTGTTTGATCTTGCTTTGCGAAAGGATTATCAACAGGAATAACTTCAATGTTATTCTTTACAGGAACAAAAGTTTTTCTTTGCAAACTATAGAACATATCTTGTTCTTTTTCTAGACTTAACATGTGAATAGGGTCGGCATCTACTGCCATGGATTCCTCACCCCACTCAGAGTCAAGAATTTTTTGCAATGTGTCTTCTACTTCTCTAATATCTAGATTTTCATTCTGCGAAGAAAACTCAATTTTCTTTATTAAGTCATCAATATTGTCTTTTTCTTGAGGAGTATCTTTTACTTCTTCAGGAGAAACTTTCCACTTAAATTCAAATTTTCTTGTTATAGGTTGCGAATGATCTTTGACTACTTCTATAGACTCTTCTTCGTTGCTACCTGACGTGATTTTGTTTTTTGTATTTTTATCTTTCAAAGTTTTGTCTCTCTTTTGTTCGATACTCTTCAATGTCTTCGGGAGATGCCACACGAAGTACATAAAAGCTATGACTAATATAGCCTTCATGCGCATCCACTTCAGAATGTTTGACAAGATACGCTTTGCCATTTATCTCCTCTAGTTCAGTCCATTCTCTTGTTGCCATCGAAATCCTCTATACTAATTATATCTCGATTGCAAATATATTTAAAACGATCATTGATAATCTTATTATCGATCCTCTTTACTGTTTGATCTAGAGTCTCTTCTTCTTTCTTAAAAGGAATATAGTATTTTTCTATAATGTTGTTATGCAATTTACCACCTATTGTGCTTAAATGTATAATAACATAAGTGAGAAGTGTTTACACACCAATCTTGTCTAAGGGAACATCTTATTCCCGGCGCCTGATGATTCAGGCGCCGTGTAGCTGATTGGGCGTACTTTTATAGCGTCTACGATATATTTAACTATTTCTTCTATGTCTTCCTTGGATAAGCTACCTATACTTTGATTGATATAATCAATTTGTTCTGCTTTTTCAGGATATGCGTCTATCTTTCTAGGAATCTCAGGACCCAAGTCTACTGACAAAAAAGGTACGCCTTTCAGTCTGCGCCGGTCGTTAATAATCTGCTTACCATCACTTTTGAATTGAGGGTTAAAAAAATAATTTATTAGATAGTTAGGATTTTTACCACTTTTAAAAGATCCAACAATATTCTTCGCCACGGTGGCCTCTTTATCTACAGACTCATTTGGCACTGATGCTATTTTTTGTTTTAAGATTTCTAAGGAAGCTTTTAGTTGTTCGCCTGTTCTAATTTGCCCAACTTTTACCCAGTTTAGGACATTACCTGCCTTATACCCTGCTATAATTCCATATTTTTTTGTATCGCCCGCTCTGTTTACGAAAGAAGGCGTAAAAGATGGGCTTCCGGAGACCGCCTTCGTGGTGGCGTGGCCACCACGAAGTGTTGATTTAACAGAATAATTAACTCCACTAATTTCCACATCTGAAAAAACATTGTTTCTCTTGTCTTTGTTAAGGTCTTGGGCATCATCAAAGTTTCGATGAAGAATTTCTTCAAATACTATTTTCCAAGAAATATAGCCAAGAATACTACCTTCAGAAGTAATAGAATGCAAAAATCCTGATGCAACAGGATCATTTAATACAAACTTCTTTCCGCCACCGGCGAGGCTCTTCTCAGAAGCATCGGCTTCAAGATCTCTACCTCTAAGCGAAGTATACTTTAATTGTTCATTCAGAATCCTGCTAATCTTCTCTCGAAGCACGCTTTCTGTTATCTTCATCCCAAAACCTTCGATGCTGCGACCGCGAGAGCCATCAAAAACTGGACAACTGCAAAAACTGTGACCGCTTTTGTTTTAAATAGCTTAAGTTCTTGTACTTCCTCAGTCAACGTTTTAAATTGAGATGGTGACGCTACTTCATCTATCTTTTCTTTCCAAAGACGAAGCTCATCAACTTTGTCTTCTTTTGCTCTGATTGCTGCAAGCTCTTGCTTGACATCCTGAAGTTCAGATCGGAGAGCTTCGATGCCTGTTGCTAACGTCTCAAGCTCTTTTAAGACTAGTCGAGAGTATTCTCCCCATCCGTTTTCGCCACTCATTTTGTACTCCCAGCGTCTATCACTTCAGAAAGTATCTGGTCGATTTTTGTTTTGATGATTTCTATTGTACAGTCTTGACATTCAGAAATTTTCTTTAGTTCTTGCATCTGCTCAAGGAGCCATTTTTGTCGTTGTGCTTTTTCTTTGCGTGATTTTTCTTTCTCGCAGAGATTGGCCCTCATAGACCTTAGCTTTTCAAAACTTTTTACCTTGACCTGATCTTCCATAGTTTGACTCAAAAATTAACTAGATAAAATAAATCTCCTGATTAGAAGTCTTAGTTTTTGTTCACTTAAGACTGCATGATCAGGAGATTCGAGAAGCCCCATATCTTCAAGATACTGGGCAATTTGTTTATGTACGGGTGTTTTATTGTCTCTGTAGCTGCCTGGATGACCGTGAGGCCAGCCTCCGTGAGAAGTTGGCCGATCTAGATAAAGATCTTTTAGCTTACTGCTTTTTGTCTTCTTCTTTTTGCTCATGGTGACGATAAACCCTACTTAAAATTAACAACAATGCAGACAAAGCCGCAATTTTAAATAGGTGTTCGTCGCTTAAAGTTACTGACAAACCCATCAAAAGAATATTGGTCACAATACAAGCATCTGTCATTATTCTGACAAACCTATTTGATGCAAGCTGTGTCTTTCTATTCATTTAATATAAGTATGTAGATTACTCTCTAACTACACGAAGATCTTGTGCTTTCATGTCATAAACTTTTCCATCGAGTTCACTTAAAAACTTAATTCTGCGCATCTTGGAAAAAGATCCTGCGCCAGTTCCTGCTGTTACTTTGACATAGTAAACTTCTTGAACAAGCCCGCGGTTACTCATATGATATAACGCTTCTACTTTATCACCAACCCTGACGTTCATCTTCAATCTCCTTGAGGTATTTCTTCTTAATAGTCTTATGCAGACCAGGATTAATCTCAAGACAATCATACATCATTTTATTGCGGATTAAAACACGAGGTCGGTCAGTTAGAAGATTAGTTTTGTCAATATAAAAAGGCAAGTTGTTGTATTTGCAATACTCAATCAGTTTTTCTTTTCTAGTCAAGAGGAGCGGCCGAAGATAGTTTCCACGGATTCTCGGAATAAGTTTACCTTCACCGTGCAGTGATGAGAAAATCCACCACTCAGCTGCATCATCAAGATGATGTGCAGTAACCACTGCGCGCTCTGCTTGATCCAGGAAGTCATAGCGCATATCTCTCCAGGTTGCCTCAAGGCCCTTTGTGCCTTGTTTAACAGAAGTCAACGTGGTCATTCTAAGTGGTACTTTTACCTGCTTGCAAACTTCTATCACAACTTTTAAGGACTCAGTCGATGTTTTTGTTCCATGATGAATGAAAGCAGCAGAGACATCTCTACGACTCTTTGCAAGAAATCCAAGAAGTGCGACAGAGTCAGGTCCACCGCTTAACGCGACTTCAACTTTCTTCGGAATCTTGCATGCAAGTTTAAACATTTTACCTCACGCCTTATCTTACATCACATATGCTGCAAATGCACGCTAAACTAAACACTCATGAAAACCGGCTGGAAACACATCTTTGTTCTGCCTGTAAAATCTCTTCCAGTCGCTATCAAGAATATAAGTAATTGCAGAATCGTCAATGGATCTAACACTTCGGCCGTACGCCTGAACGATAGTCATCGCTGTTTTCATTGGATACCACTTGTCGTTCTTGTTCATCCGCTTTCTGATAATCGGGTCGCCTAAGTAAGGATACGGGACCTTGACAATAATCTGAAAGCGTGAGGCGTCATCTTTCAGGTCGACGCCCTCTGTCATCGAAGGTGTGAGCAAGACAGTTGGTTCTTTAGAACTAATATGTTTTGCCAGAATCTCATCGCGGTTGTCACTGTTATGTGTCAGAATTCGCTTAGACCGAATGTTCTTTTTTAGATAGTTTGCAATTTTGTACGTGTGACAATGAATAATTCCCTTCTCTTTCTTGTGTTCTGACATGATTGCTTTTACAGCATCTTTTGCCCGAGGAAGAGTGTAGTCAATTACTTTAGCGCTAAAACTGCCAATATCTGCATGAATAATAGGACGATTCTCTATTGGGAAGGGTGAAGGAATGCTAATAGAGTCGTAATCACTCTTTGGAATACCTAGCGACTTAGCAAAACCGTCAGCGTTCAGAATTGTTGCAGACATAAGCAAGACCTTTCTACCCATTCTAAAGAGATAAGTCTCAGCATATTTTGATACATCAATAGCGCGATAAGTTACACGAACGTATCCACGCTTTTCTGTTTCACTTACTTCCATTACCCAGTTTTCAGAAGAGTAATCATCCAAGAAAAGTGTAAGCTTATTTGAGTGTGACTTAAGCATATCATACTTAAGTGCGATGGCTGCCAAATCTTTTACGCGCGACTTTAGACCAAGACTCTCAAGCTGCTGTTCAAAGTAGAGAATCTGCCTTTGGAGTTTTGGGTTATAAACATCTCGAACCCACTTGTAAAAAGCAACCGGTGTAATCTTACCAGGCCACTTCGTCTTTACAACCTTTTCGCAAAAGTACTGGCTTACAGAAACTTCAACAAACTTTGTGAGAACAGCCTCTGCGTTGTGAGCCTCGTCAACAACCAAAAAGTTTCTAGGTGTAATCTTTCCGGAGTAAGTTGACTCCATGATAAAGTAAGGAAAGTTTGTTACAGATTCAGGAGAATCTAGAAAAAGCTTTTTTTCTCGCTTGTAAAGGCAGTCAGTTGTACACTTCTTAAAAAATCGAGAAGACTTTTCTTCTGTTCGAAGCATCTGTTGACTTGTTCGACAATCATTCTTTTTATGATATTCGCAAGGATAATTCTTTGAAGAATACACAGAAGACATTTTGCCATTTGGGTGACCAAAGTCATTCTCGTACTGCTCTTGAAGCACACGCTGTGTTGTTAAAAAGTAAGATCCTTTTGCAAAGGCATCGTCAAAAGAAAGCTTTTCATTTAAGATTCTTCCAAGTGTTAATCCAACTGCAGACTTACCGACTCCTGTGCCTGCTTCAAGAATAAAAAACTTTTTATCATTTTCTAAAAATGAAGTGAGTGCTTTTTCAATAGCAGTTGTCTGTTCCTGTCTAGGAACATCAAATGGGAAATGATTTTTCATATTCAACACGTTCTCCTGTTGAATTATTATAATCACAATAATGTTAGTTTACACTTAAATTCTTTCTAATACATCGCACTTATCACTTACTTTTCTAGCACCTCGATCTTTTAAGAAAGTAAGAAACTCTTCTTTTGTGGCGCCACTAAATTTAATTTCTTCATTTGTAATTCTAGCAAAAGATGGGATTATCTTCTTCTTGATAAAAAGAGAAGAGATTTTTACAACTCCAGCTTCTTTTTTAAAAGTAGTAAAATATTCTAAGTGTCTAACTTGTATTTTACTTTTAATTCCTGTTTTTGCTTTAATGAGGCCTAACATAGACTCTTGAATTAAGTCTTCGATTGACGCGTTGCCAAGGTAGCTGCTCATAAGTGACTCCTCTACTTTGTATGATTATCAGCAATTGATGATGATGCCCAAGATTCTGGCTTGACTTTTAAATCAAAACCCATACCAGACACCCAACCAGAAACAACAGTAAGCATAGATCTAGTTTTGTTTTCTTTGTTTATTCCAATATCAACATGTACTTCAATATTAGTGCCTGGAGAGTATTCCAAAACTTGTTGAGCAGCTTGGACTGAGAGATTTACCTCTTCAGTTATTTTTATCTTTAAGTTTCTATAGTCTGCATTTATTAGATTAAATTTTTTATAATAGTAAGTAGCAATATTTTTTTCATTATTATGAAAAGCAATTACTGTTGCAAATATACACTTGTCGCCTCGAACCATAGAGTCTGTTCCAACATAGACTTTTGAGCCTCTTGTGATTAAATCTTTGACAGCAACATTAAATTCTTCATTTCTTACTTGCGCTCCGCCCGGGCAGATCCAAAAGGGTTTATTTTCTATTCTAATCATAAATCACCTTACTTTAGATTCTTAATGAAGTCTTTTATATTACTCCTTGAAAGCGAGTTTTCTTTATCGCCTGACTCATTAAGCATTGCATTATTAAGAATTCTTTGGCTTTTACTTGAAAGGTATCTCATAGCATTGATTGCAGATTGAATTCTATCTGCTTCTTTTCTATGCTCTCTATTGGACCTGGGTCTAAGCGACTTCTTGACAGACTTTAAGTTGCTAATAATCTCGCCTAAAAACTCTTCGTACTCTGCAGTCCCAATAGTTAAATCTTCTTTATTTTCTAGAAAAAGCAACGCTCGGTTAACTCTCTCCTTCAGTATATTTTTACTCATCTTGGGCTCCTTACTTAGGTTATTATACGTTATTTGTTTTGTTCTTTACACCTTTTGTTGATAACGCTTTTTGCAATATTTGTTGCTGTTTTTTTAAAAATAAAAGGAAATAAAGAGTGGGCAAAGCATGCAATGCCTGCAACGCTTAAAAGCAACCCACATCTAAAAGCATGTATAAAATGCTCAAAGTAAGTCTCTTCCTGCTCTCTTGGGTGATCAAGGAATCTATCTATTAGTTTCTTCATTTATGGACGACCAGCTTAAGATTAGTATCGCCTTTAATTATTCTGTGCCATTCGTTCTTTTCCACAGTAATTTTGTCCCCAGGTTTTATAACAACTGGTAAACAGTTGTCGTATTGAAATTTCCAGTTCTTGCCTGCTACTACTTCTATTTCTCTGTTTTCTGCATCTCGATGCCAAGACAATTCATTATCATCAATTTCGATAGAAAACTCTCTAAAAAATGTTTTTTCATCTATCTTTTTCTCTATGTAGGGTTTATTACCACCACGTGACATAGGGTGCACCTGTCACCTTAGGATGTCTACCAATTCTGCAAGACCAATACCCAGGTTTTGTTTTGTCATTTTTGTCTTCACAATTATGTCTTGCTTTAAATGACTTTCTTCTCGCGGGGTCGCGCAACCCGGTGGACATACCTTTGGCGCCAAAAGAAACTTTCTTTACCTTTCCTGTCTTGGGGTTTTTTACATAGACATAAAACTTTTTCTTTCCGCCTCTTTTCGGCTTATTTAGTTTGACTTTACGCCCTTGATACTCTGCTTCAAGCATCGCATCAGC
>JGI24006J15134_10001302_pt1 | contig 14318 bp, 9 predicted proteins | sample LinPmetageLP53_FD_15134 | JGI IMG/M metagenome (IMG submission 15134) | reverse complement strand
TCTGTTTCCTCTGTTATAACAAGAATCTTTCCTGTTAATAAAAACCAAGCATGTAAGTGATTGTGTATAGCACCAACAACAACAGAATCTTTTTTCATACTCATTTGCCTAATATATATTCCATCAGCAAACGAATGTTTCAAAGGAAACTGTTCACACCTAACAATATTTCCTTTATCACTAATTATATTAATACCATCTGTGTTATTAATTAATACGTTTTCTAACTCTAATATTTTTTTTCTAGAAACTAAACTGTTTGTTGACATAATATAATTTAAGTATATATTATAGTTACACTTTTTACAGTTTATTTACTACTTTCAAAGTAGTCACAGCCAATACTATAAAGTTCAGATTTTATATAGGAAGTGTTTATTAACTTTGTTTCAGCGTAATAACCTAAAATACTGGAAAGATTGACAGAGTTGTTTTTAGAGAAACTTATAAAGTCAGAAGTAGTTGGTTGTTGGCCGTTTATAAGGTTTGTGTCACAGATTAAAACCCAAGTTCCACTTGCTTTTGAGATAGATATAACTCTACCTATTTCTATAACTGTTGATTGAGCAGATGTAGCAAAACCAGCTATAGAAGTTGTTGGACTAAAATAAGCCGTGTCACCAACTTGACAAGAAACGTTAAGTTCTACGGTTGATGGGAATGTTAATGTTATTTGTGGCATTGTTTATTAATTTACGTTAATTAATGTATCTAAAGCTACAGCATATTCAACGTCAGCAGCACCAACAGTACTAACGTTTAAATCTCCACCCATGCTTACGTTTGGTTTATTTGTTTCTGCGTTAATACCGTTAGACACTATTTTAAAGTTTGACATTTCCCAAGCCCAACCGCTAGCACTACCACTAACAACTGCCATTGCTGTTACAATAGCTTCGCTATTATTTTTTGTATCAACAATTGTAAAAGTTTGGCCAACATCACCGTTTACTTCAACTTTCCAAGTTTTAGGTAGTGGTAGTTCAACAAAGCTAAACGTAATATCAGAAGGCATTGTTTCAGCAACCTCGTTAAAAGTAAGAGTTCCGTTAGCAACATTACCACCAGTTGTTGAAGTTGATAGCTCAAAAGCTGTATCTCCAGTTATTGACGAAACAGTTGCACCTGATGGTATACCAGTTCCAGTTACAGACATACCTGCTTCAATTTTTCCATTATCATCATCATGAGTGATTGTAGGATCGTTGTTATAATCACAAGTAGCATCCGTAAAAGCAAACGTAAATGAAATTTTTAAAACTCTTGTAGCTTCTGATGATAGAGTTACAATGTTTCCAGCAACACCATCTGCAATGTTTGCAGGCATTTTAGTTCCAAACCTACTACTTATAGTTGCTACATATGATTTTGTTGAAGTAACTTGTGGAAAAATAATATTGTGAACTTTAGTGCCATCATCACCAACCTCTGCATCTATTTGAGTTGCAGAAGAGGTAAAAGTATCATCACTACTATCATAAGTGTTACTACCTTCTACAATTTTTATAGAATATGCCGCGCCAACATCTCCACGAACAACAATAGCTCTTGAATCTCCACCAGCACCGTTTATACTGTAACTAGGAGTAGTAACATTGTAAATTGATTTAAAAAATGTTGTGTCTTTTTTTGAAATTAAAGCTGGGTTTACGTTTTCAACTTCTCCACCAAGCTCAGCGCTAGATTCGTTGCTAACAATACTGTTTAGTGGTAGTTTAGGTGATAAAGGAGAAATACCTTCACCTTTAGTGTCTTCGTTTGTTTGTATTTGATATTCGTAAAGATGACCTAAAAAAGCGTTACCTCCCCAGTTTGGATCTAAAGTTCCACCTAAAGAAGGGTTTGTATAATAAACCTCAATAGTTCTTGAAATTTCTTGTCCGTTGTTATTAAATATTTGATTAGTTGTTACTACGTCAAAATACGGTAACCAATCAGCTAGACCATAGCTAGTAAACTGTTCCATTTCGTTTATTGAAACAAAGTGAAAACCAGATACTGTTGCAAAAGTCTGAGTTAATAACAAGGTTTGAACACCATCATCAACAAATCCCGAAACATTTGTTTTTTGAGTGTTGTTAAAAGTAAGATTGCTGATAGAAGAGTTTATTAAATTTGGCCCAACAACAGGTAATATTGTATAATCACTTGAAATAAAGCTTGTCCATATTTCAAAAGAAGCTGGATAATTTATGCTTTGAGCCAAAGAAGGCTTACCATCTATGTCTATGTTTAAAACTAAATCATAAGACGGCATGACAAAGCCGTTTGCAAAATAAACATAAACTAAGATATTATTTGACGGGTCTCCAACAGGAGAACCAGCGATAGTATTAACTAAAACAACATGATCTACTTCAGGTGGTAAAGTACCAACGCCAGTTGCTCCAGAAGGAAGAAGTGGACTGCTAGTGCTGTGAAAGAAATAGCTTATAAACTGACTTGAACCACTACCAGCAGTTGTTGTATTTGTTGGTGTAAAATTACTTATTGTAAAGTTTTCACTAGAAACAGCAAAACCAGCATTTGGTGTTATAGTTAAAATTACATTACTTGGTAATAGACCATTTACAATCGAATCACCGTTTTGCTCAGTTGTTAAACTTGAGCTTATTGTATAGTTTGTTGATGAACTGTGTCCCATAGTTATTTATTAATGATCAGTTGGATCGTCTTGTACTGTTAAAGTGAAGTTATTAGTGTTTGAGTCTGGTATTAACTTAGTACAAACATTCCAAACAATATTGTCATTGACGCTCATAGCGGAGTTAGGCATAGTAAACGATATAGTAAATGTTGCGCTAATTAAGTTTTGATTAGAATCATAAACTAAGTTTGTTTGCTGCACGTTGTAGTTTGTTAAACTAGAAGTAGCGTTGTTTGTGATTATAGAAAAAGTCGGTATTGAAACAAACATGTGACCCGTGTTGGCAGATATTACTTTAGTGTAAACAGGGTTTATATATGTACCTATTAAAGTTTCACCTGAAACATCGTTTGTTGTTTGTCCGTTTGTGGTGTTAAACGAGTTGTTTGTTATGGTAGTGTTTGACGTTGGTGCCGGTATGTTCGCTAAAGTGTTAGACCAAGTAAAGTTATAGTTTAACTCACTGCTCCACTCTGGATTTGGGTCACAAGGTGATATAATATCTAGCCACATAAATCTAATTCTAGTTGGTTCTTCAGCAAGTATACAACTTTCGTCATCAATAGTTGCTAGTGGATTGTAATTTAAAGCTGTAGAGTTTGTACAACCGTAAACAGGTGTTGGACCATTGTGGCTAATAGCAGAAGCCATACCAATTCCTTGGTAAGAAAACTCTCTACTATCAAGATTACTAAGTGTTGTAGTTTCCCCATACAAATAGTTAAACCATTTACCTTCTTTTTCTATAAACTCTTTTAATTTTCCAGTTTGCTGATCTGTTTGTACACTATCAACGTACCATCCTTTTTTAGCACTTAAATTGTAAAACTCTCCATCATTATAAGTAACACCTCCAACTACAGCTGTTTGAAACAAATCAATTTTAGACTGTGTACCCTCGTAGTTTAAAGTGTTAAAACTTTTAATAGAACTAGGTTGTTCGTTGAGCAAAACAGTTACACTGGAAAAAGCATTATTAGAATTATTTGCTGATGTTTCGTAGAAATTATTTGTTTCTAAATTGCTGTGGTGCAAGTATATATCACCTTTGTTAAAAGTGTAATAGTTGTTGTCTAAGCTTAAACCACTTTCTTGAACAAAAGATTTAAAAGAAGTCCAACCTTTTGATTTTTCGCTAAAACTAACAGTTGTACTTACTTTAGGTTTGTACGCAACTTTAGTATCTATTGGTTTGCCATTTTTGTCAACACCAGTATCACTTAAAGTTATGTTGTATAAAGATTTTCTTTTGTCATAACTACCTATTAACTCTGTTGCCAAAGGCATGTTATCTCTAAAGTAATCTACCATACCTTGTTTAGATATAACGGTCAAACCGTCTTTAGATAATCTTAAAACAGCACCTCTAGCTTTGTCTGTAAAATATGCTCTAAAGTTTTCTTGAGCAAAAGATTCTGGGTTTTTAGATATACCATATTCCCCACTAAAAGGATCAGCGGTTCCTAAAACTTTATTTGTTGCTGTCAAGTTTACGTTTCCATCAGCGTTAAACAACGCATCTTTGTTTGCGTAAATTTTTAAAATTTTATCTTCACAAAAAGCAACAACATTATTATCTCTAGAAAATAGTTTTTGTATAGAACCGTATTGATTGTTTAGTTCTTTTGTGATGCCGCTTGATGCTATAAATTGGTTCAAATTGTTAACACCATTCATAGAGTTGTATATACCTGAAAATATTAAACCTGAAGCTCTATGTTCTTCTTTGTAAGGTTCTCCTAAAACTGTAGATGCTTTAACTCCTTTACCAAGGACTGTTTGATTAAAATCATCTCTAACTCTATCAGACTCTATGCCTTGAGGAAAAGAAAAGCAATTGCTATAAGCTAAAGTCATGTTTTGATTACTTACGTCTTTGTAAAAAGAAATTACAGTTGCTTGAGTTAAGCCAGAAACTTGTGTTGATGTAATGATTGATTTTAACTTTGCTGTTACTTTTCCGCCGTCGGACTTTGTAAAAACAATAATTTCTCCTTGGCTAAGCGAAGTTATAGAACCTGTTAAAGTAACCTCGTTGTTGCTCCAGCTTTCAACCGCGCATCCACTAGTTACTGTTGCTAGGCTTGATGATAAAACAGAAACCTTTGATCCTATTGCTGCAAACATTTCGTTNGTGTCGCTGTTTAAAACAGTTGGAAAAGTAGCACTTGCTTCNTAATACACGTCTAGATCAACATCTTCTCTAGGTTCTGTTTCCCAGACACCAGGGTTTGTAGTAAACTTAGCAGACTCTGAAGGACTACGTCTAACTAATTCAATTAAACCCGCTTCGGTACCATCGTGCCTTAAGTCTGTTGGGTAAAACGAACCAGCTCCAATACCACCTGTTCTTACTATTGGTGGTTCTATTTTTAAAGACCATTTGTCTCTAAAACACGAACCGTTCCATCTATTAGATGGGTTTAACGATGCTATTGCAGGTGAAACGGAGGCGATGGATTTAATGTAGTGTAATTTCTAATACCATGTTCATATCTAACATCTTTTATTGTGTAAATAGTTTCTTCAGGATCTGCTGAAAATCTAAAAGTAGTTCCTATTTGAAAAAACTCTTTTGAAAAAGCGTAATCTTCTGCTTGAATATCTTGACCATGTTGACTCCATAATTTTGGAGCATCTCCACCACTAATAGTGGTTCCGTAGCTAAATCTCTCTGGAGTAAAACCTACCCAAGATATATCTATTCTTGAACCCATAGCCTCAGAGGTGCTACCACGATATATTCCTTTTGGTTCTTCTGCTCCAATAAAGTTTCCAAAACCCTCTACTTTTCTACCATGCTTACTAACTAAAGTGCTGTTTGCATCAAAAATACTTCCAAGAGTGTCATAATCTTTAGTTGCTAATGTACCAGCACCTGACAATAAAGGTGGATCAGAAGTAATAGTGTCATCGTCAATAAAAAAACCACTACCATTACCATTTCTTAAAAACTCTGACATTTCCTTCCAATATTTATGACCTTTAGGAACTAAACCACCATCATCAATCTCATCATGATCTTGACCACCAAGTTTACCAAAGTTAGAACCTCCCCAATCAAAATTAAAATTATTAGTTCCATAAGCAGAAGTAACATTAGTCATACCAGCGTTTTTTGGATGATTATCAACTGCTTTTACATATCTAAACTGTCTAGCCGCATAAATTTCTTGATCTTCTTTACCCGCTGGACCAAGAACTCTTTGCTGTATTAAAAGATCATTTTCTATTTTAACAAAAAATCTACCATCAAATTCAGGTTTGTTTTGTACTTCATACTGTATTAGCTCTAAAGAAATACCAGAAATTCTATTAGCATAAGTGCCGTCAGTAGAAGTAAAATCAACATCGTCACCTAAAGGTTCTGAAAGCTGTATTTTATAGTTACCACCAGCACCAGTGTTTGAAATGTTTACAATTTCGTATTCTACACTAGACCTGTTGCTGCTGTGAATTTTTAAAAACAAATCGTCTTTAAGGTGAGGTGATTTTGGGTTTACAGTACCACTAGCGTCTATATCTACTAAGTTACTATTATTTAAACCACTGTAAGTAACTTCTACGTATACAAATCCAGCAAGTGGAAAACCATCACCACCGTTACCAATACGAGTTTTAGCCGTGTTGTCAAATACAAATCCTAGAGATTTTTTTGTTTTCTTTATAAAATCAGGCGCTTCGTTTTCTATAGCTAAAACCTTATATCTACCAAAATCATCAGCAACAGATTTATTACTATCGTGTGCTTTTTTAAGTATTAAATAAGTTTCTTCATTAATTTTATTTCTTTCTGAAGAAGAAAAAGACAACCATATATTACCATCTAAAGCATTATACCATCTATCCATAGCTAAATTATAGTACTCATTAGAAGGCTCTTTTACGTAAAACTTAAAAGCTTTTGCCCATGTTGGTGCTGTGTTTGTTAATTTAGCTGTTAACTTAGTATTGTTATCACTAAAAGTTTTTGAAACCTTGTAAACACCGTTTTCAGGCCCAACTAAAACTGGTGTTTCTCTACCTTGACCATCTAAATAAACAACGCCTAGCTGATAATTTCTCATCGACTTAACAGATTTTTCTGCATTATCTACAAAAGCTTCAAAACTGTTAACCTCTAAAGATGTTTCTATATCTATAGCTGTATCATAATCATAGTTCTGGGTATAGTTACCATATAACAACCTGTTACCTGTTACTTCTTGAGATTTAGCTTTTTTTGGTACAACGTCAAAAGGTCTTAAAAATTGATCAGAAGGTAAAACAGCATGTATCATTTCTGTGTCAACAACTAACTCACCTCTATCTACGTAGTAGTTAAAATTATCAGGCCAAACAGGGTGAGGGTCTGAAGGTTTAACTGTTTTTACAGTGTATATATTTGTACTGTTTGATTCTTTGTATAAAATATCTATTTCAACTACATCACCGGGTCTTGAAGCACCTGTTCCATTTTCAGCACCAGGTTCTGGTACGTATTTTTTTAATTTTAAAGTTTTTAAATGATTAGCCATACCTTTATTATGACCGTGTTTTGGTTCGTAATTAAAACTTCCAGGTAAAAAAGCTACTTCAGACCAAGGTGCAAAAGCAGAGTACTCTCCATCCGTGTACTTGTACCTATAACTAAATTTAGGAAATTTAAATTCAAATATAGATGGTTTTTCTTCTAGCAAACAAAAAAATGTTTCTCCATTAGCAACAAAGTTTAAATCTTGACTTACTGCTAATAGCTTAAACTCAAAAATACCTAATTGTAAATTACTAGGACCGTTGTTTTGAGGCACTCCACTTACCTGAAGTCTTGCCTTGTATTCAGTAAAGTTAGTTGCACTTGCCGAACCAAGTTCATTTGTAAGAATTATTACATCACCTAATCTAAAATCAGGCGCTTGGTCAAAAGTAATGTTTATTGTTGTTGAAGTCGCGGATCCAACCGCTGGTTGAAGAAGAGTAGTTGAACTAGAGTAAAACTGAATTAGAGCTGTAGCGTTTGTTCTGTTGGTAACACCAGTAATTGGATTAGCTCTATTGTATGTTGTTCTAGACATTTCTAACTCTAAAGTAGATTGAGGTGCTGGTCTAAGAACTGTTAAGTGTTGTTGTTCAGCAAATATTGGGTTTGTAAGTAATCTGTTAGCAACAACTTTGTAACCAGTTGTTTGTGAAGAATCTTCTATAACAAGTCTAGTGTGATAATTAAAATTGTCACCAGTAAAAGTATTATTAGGGTTTGAGTTTAAAACAACATTACCACCTGTACCTTTTATTGATCTTATAATGTTTATTTTTTTAGGCTCAGTATTACCATCTGTCCAGAACAACATGTCGTCAATTATGTTTATACCAGTAACAAGATAAGTTCTTGAAAAATTCAAAGTTCTTCTAGCTTTAAAAACTATAACATCATTAGCTAAAGTTTGTAATTTTTTGTTTAAAGTTATTTTCCAACTGTTAGTTGTAGAGTCGTACTCAGGATCTCTATCAACAACTATATCATCATTAGCGTTAATCGAAACACTGTTAAACACTCCAGTTATACTCATGCCTTTTCTAATTCCAGTAACGTTGTTTGTACTGCTACCAGCTCCAAGACTTATGTACAAAAACTTAACAGCACCACCATTAGAAATATTTATTTTTGTTTTAACTCTCCAAATGTCTACAAAAACATATTTATTTGTTTCTGTTGTAGGATCATACTCTACTATCATATCTCTTGTAACACCTTCAGATGTGTCAGAGGGATCATTATGTATTAAAGAGTATATTTTATTTGTTTGTATATCAGCTATTGAAGCAATGGTAAAAGCGGTTGTTGATCCTGTTACGTCAGATTTTTTAGTATTTCCTAATGTTGTTTGTATAGTCCCAATGTCAGAGTCTTCTGAAGTTGAAACCTCAATGTTCATTGCATCTCTATATTCACCATTTGGAACTAATCTTTCGTCAAGATCTTTATTCATTCTACCTGCGGTAAAATTGCGCTTTAACTCTGGCATATACTAGTGTTTTATTTGTTTAGACTTACCTCTCATTACTTGAGCTATTTCTTCTAGTTTTATATTTGATAGTCTTAATTTGGCTTGTCTTGTAGCTGCAAACTTTTCTTTTTTAAACCTTCTAACAACATGTTCTTGTATTGTAGGTGAAGTTGATACTATAGAGTAAGCTATAAACTTATACATAGCTTCTTCAGCAAACTTATGCACAACTTGATCTCCATCTGCACCCAAGTTATCACTAACATATTTTAAAGTAACTGTTTTTCCATTAATATTAGAGCTAAAATGTATATAACCATCAACATTATCTATAAAAAAACTACCATTCATTTGTGCTTGTTGTGGGGATAAACCAAATCTACCGCTATGAATGCTATCAGTAACATCTGTGTCCGAGTCAAGGTTTGAAAGTTCGTTAGGTGAGTTTAGTTTAAAAGCTGCCCAAGTGTCTGACTCAGCTTGGTATTGAAGCTCATCGTTGCTTAAAGTATAAGAACCATCAACTGTGCTTTGTACAATCGCTTTAGGGTTACTAGTATGCTGCGCTGGGTATAAAACGCGCTCTACACCTCTTCCATCAACCCAAGTTAACTTAACATAGTTAACGTAATCTTGAGGTAACATCATTTTTAAAGATGGTGGAACTTCTATTTCTTGAGATTTTTTAGACCTTAAAGTATCATAACTTAATTCAGCTAAAGCTCTTTGAGCATAAAATGCAACATCTGTTCTTTTTACCTTGCCTATTAATTTATTTTCTCCAACATAAGCAATTAAAAAATTGTTAATTATATCCTTAAGAGAAGTGTATTGATAGCCTCCAAGATTTCCACTTGCTTGGTATTGAGCTTGAGTTTGATTGTCTAGTAATCCCATTTATTATTGTTTTTCTTGTTGTTGGTTTTTAGCCTCCATGTTAGAAGCTACTTGTACTAAACCTACTTTATTTATAGTTATACCCGCTAGCTCTAATATATTTATAACTAAACTTTCTTCTTCAGATGCGTGAAGTTCAAAGTCAACTGCTAAATTAGAATTAAACAAAGCTTTTTCACCAACAACCACGTAAGCCCACTCTGCTTTTGTTGGTTTTTTAATATAGTTAACACTAACATTGTCCATGCGGTTACTTGCGGCCATTGTTGTTGGGTATATTTCTATATCATATACTGTGCTATTTGCAGCTCTTACATATACTGGTCTTTCTAATGTTGGCGCTGTTAAGTTAGAATTTAACAACAAGTTTATTTCGTTAGTGTTTACTTTTTCTACAACAACAGAATCTTCAAAACTATTACCAAACTGTAGTTGTCCTAATCTATAAAGATCAGTTGGTAACTGACCTGAGTTGCTATTGTTACTAGCTAAATCTTGACCGTACTTTTCAAACAAACTTATTTTTTCTTCTAGTATACTTACCATATCAGAATAGGTAGTACTGTTTCCTTTTGACGTAGCTTGAAATTGATGTATATCATAAAAATATTGCTCAAATATATTCATCTGNGCTTGATTAGCATGTAGATTAAACTCTTGAGGTGTTATGTAACCTCTTTGTTCTTTGTTAGCCAAAGCTAAAACTCTTTGATATACTGTATCTATGTTTACCGCCATATTTCTTTTTGTTTTGTAGTTTGCAGTCGCCCCGTAGAGCGACCGCTTCTACAAGGTTTTTACTTCAATTGTTTTTCTATGTTTGTGTATATTTCCATACCTTCATCAGTTTTAAACCAAGCGGCTAAAGCTGAATATGGATGCTCGTCAAACGGTACATTCATTAGTTTTCTATCGTTAGATCCCCAAGTAAATGTTCTTTGATCTGCTGACAACTTTAATATTCCCATTTCTGTTGCTTTAATACCAAAGTTTCTAAGAACAACATTTTCATCATCAACTAACTCTAAGAACAAACCTGGATTTCTTTTAGCATATAATAATAAATCTCTTTTAAGCTCTTTAGAACTCATCTCTGATACTTTAGAACCAACCTCAACACGCATGATAGCTTCTGCCATATCAATGTCCATGTTCATTGCTTCGTTTAAAGCTTCTATTTCTGTTTCTATAGACGCTACTTGATCAACAGCAATATCTTGAGGTTTGTGTTCATAATAAACTTGTCCTTTATGCGGGTGATATAAAGAAAGTAATTGTTGTAAAACTGTTTTTTCTCTTTCTACGAACAAAACACCATCTCTAAATATAACATGGTCTGCTCTTTTATCTCCTTTCATTTCGTCTACAAAGTTTGTTCTTTGATTAGTCGTACATTTTAACTCTCTTTCGTATCCTTTTTCTTCATCAAAATAATAAATGTTTGATGTTTTTAAAACATAAGATAAAGGCTTTACATCCCCTGATAATTTGTATAACCTATCTTTTATTTCCCAAGTTGGTTTTTTAGGTTCAACTTTTATTTTTGGTTTTGGAGTTTCCATAACCGGTGTTACTACTTTTTCTACGTGCTCATCTCCAGGATCTCCCTGGTATGAATCTTTTGTTTTTGTTTTTTTAGCCATAATATAATATAATATAAATTAATAAAATAAAAGGACCGAGGCCGAAGCCCCGGTTCTTTAATAAATAATGCTTATTTCATCATCATGAAATTGTTAGCACCCTGTACAATAAGACATCTTTCTGATAAGAAGTGAATTCCCATCTTATCAATATCAGAAGTAGCAGCTCCAACAGATCCAGTAGTCCAAGTTTTCATTTTTCTACTTTCTAAATTAGAAGCTCTATATCTAACGTGTAAGAATGGTCTTTTTAGGTTTTTACCTAATTGTTGATCATAAACAGAAGATACACCAGCTGGAATAATAACACCTCTAACAGCTCCAACAGTGTCTTTATCATTGATAGATCCTCTAGTTCCTTTATCGTTTAGATATTTCCAGTCAGACTTGTAAAAGTCGTAAGAACCTCTTCTAAAACCAGAGAAACCTAAGTTTAACGCCATGTCTTCTTCGTTTTCAAAAACTCCAAAAGAAGCACCACCTGCGTAACCACCGTTAACAGAAGCTAACATATCGTCAAAAGCAAGAGATGTTTTTCTGTTTAAGAATAACATGTTTTCTTCAATAGAACCTTGCTTATCAAACTCAGCTAGTATTAAATCAAACTCAGCTAAATCTGTAACAACGTCAACTCCATCAACTCCTGTAGTAATGTTACCTCTACTTTCAATAGCAGCAAACATACCTTCAGTACCAACATGACCACCTGCAGTATCTAAATGAAGCTACTCTACAACATTGTCGTTAGAACCTTTAACTGATTCAATCATTGACATTTCTAAGTAGTCGTTAAAACGAGCTCTAGTATCACCTTCAGCTTTTAAGTACCATAAGTAACCATTTTGTCCTTGCTCACCTGAAACTTCAACCCAACCGATTTTAGATGTATCAGAACCTGACACTTCGTAGTAATCTTTAATTATAATTGGCTTGTTGCTATAAGACTTGAAAGAAGGCTCGTTAGCTGTAGTTTGACCAGCAGTTCCTTTTGCAAATTCAGAACCATAAACCATAATAACGGCAGTATCTGCATCAGCCATACCAATTCTAGTATCAGCTAAGTCATTAGAGTTATAAGGAGCAACAGTTAGTGTTTCAGCTCCTGGTAGCGCAGTGATTACACCTTTAACAGTTTTAGTTGCTGTTGATAAAATAACTGTATCACCAATTCTAATACCGTGAGACGCAGCAGCGTAAACAGCGTTAGTATCAATATGATCGTTAATTGTTATTAAATTACTTGCAGCAGTTGTAACTGTACACGTGTAAGTCAAGTGTAATCTACCTTGTTCAGACCATACAACTTGATCAGCTGCCATGCTCTCTTCAGCTCCTACTTGTGAAAGAAATCCTGAAATTGTTCTGTTACCGAAAACTTCAGCTTCTTTTTCCATAAGATCTGGTAAAAATTGTTGAGCCCACGTTGTGTCCGTAGTACCCGTAAAATCTAGATAGTTTGTATTTAACGTAGCTTTTATTGAAGCTGGCGTTACATTTAAACTACCTCCTGGTGTTAATGCCATTTGTTTTTATTTTTAAATTTATTATTTATTTTTATTTTTGAACTTAAACTTAAAATCAGGAGTTGCATCATCTAGTGCTCTTACTTTTAAACCATCAGTTTCATTTGTACTGAATGATTGTCTAGGTGTCATACTTACGTTTTTAGATCTTGCAACACTACTTTTTAAAGCATCTGCTTTACCTTGTTCGTAAAAATGACTTGCAACAGCATCTGGATTCATGGCTGCGTATAAGGATTTATGATAACCTTTAGCATCACTCATTAAACCGCTCTCTTTGTTAGTGAATTTAGAAACAAAATTGTTAATATCACTTTGAGAAGTTTTAACTTGATCAACATTTTTTACATTAAATCTAAACGTTTTGTCTGAAACTTTGAAGTCAAAACCTTTGAATTCATTTCCAAACACGTCATTTGTTTTTTGTAAAAATACAGATTTACCTTTTTCAGCAACTTTGTTGTTTGCTTCTGATTCTTCGTTGTACCTATTAAAGAAACTTATAGCATCTTGTTGATCTTGCGTTAGCCTTGATCCAGCTTTGATTTCTTCATAGTATTTAGACTTTTGCCCGTCTAAGTGGCGAGTAGCATCGGCAACTTGCTCTTTTAATGCTAATTTTTTTCTTCTTATTTCTCTTTCGTTATCATTTTCTTCGTCATAAGAAAATTGATCTTCCATTAAGAAACTAATTTCTTCATTATCTAAATGCGGTTTTGTTTGTTTGTAAAACTCTCTTAACAATGTATCATTGTCTAATTTAGAATAATCTTGATTAATGTTTACGTAATCTTCTAAAGTACCTCCAGTTTCATCTATAAAATCTACAACTTTTTGTAAATTTTCAGGTAAAGGTTTACCAGTTTGTTGAGCTTCAGCCACAGCTTCTTCAACTTGTTCAGTTAATTCTTCTGCTTGCTCTTTAACTTCTTCTTCTTCAGTTATTTCTTCTAATACTGGCGTTTCTTCTTGTGTTTGTTCTTCCGGTTGTACTTCTTCTTGTTTTTCTGTGGACTCGGCATTATCAAGCTCTGTAACCACTCCCTTGTCGACAGGGTTATCTTCTTTAACTTCATTTTCTTCTTTTGGTGTTGGCGGTTTGTTTAAATCTACTTTGTAATCTTCTTCTGGAGTAAATTTTTTGATTTTCTTTTTTATTTTTATTTTGTCAACTTTATCGTCAACAATAGGTTTTTGCTTTGTAGTTTCTTCAACTACTTCATTTTTTTCTTCCATAATATAATATAATAATAGTTAATAATTTTTAAATACTTAAACCGCCCAAGTTATCATTACTTGCTGACTCAAAGTTTTTAGGTGGTTTTTGGTTATTTCTTTGATCAATCATCTCACTTTGTTGAGTTGCTTGAATTTTTGTTCTTTTGTCTTTACGATCTTCTTTCTGAGATTCTTTTGTGTTAGTAACCTCAGCTTCCATTTTCTTTAGTTGCATGTTTAACTGAAACTCGTGATCCATTAAATCTTTCTTTATAGCAGCTTCCTGTTCTAAAGCTTTAGAAGCTAAACCTGCTTTAGCTTCTTCTAGTTGCATTTGACTCATTGTAACAGCTTCATTTTTCTTAACCTCCATCATTGCAGCAGCGTTTTGAGCGTTTATATT
>JGI24006J15134_10001298_pt1 | contig 14352 bp, 15 predicted proteins | sample LinPmetageLP53_FD_15134 | JGI IMG/M metagenome (IMG submission 15134) | reverse complement strand
GCGCTTCACCAGCGCCACATGTAAACTCTAACGCACCCCTGCCATAAACAACTATATACTGCCCACCGAGAACCAAGGTGCCTGGTGCTGCCTGTTTAACCACAGGGTACGTGCTGGAGCTACCCGAGTAACCCTTTGCAAAGTCCCCAGAAACAGGAAAAGTCATTGAGCTTATAGCCGTGCCAGGCGCAGAGCCCGCGTTCTGGTCCCAGGCGGAAATCGCCGAGACAAACCGAGCGCCGACCTCTAGGGGTGTTGCATTGTCTGCAATCTCAATTGCTGGCGAGTCGGTGTAGGGCAAGACCGTGCTATTTAAAACATCCATCGTCCTCACGCGCACCGCCTGGCACCATGATGGAACCTGAAAAACACCAAACGCTGTATACCCATCGTAATCTGCACCAGCATTTCCAGACGCATTGTATATGTAAGTACTAAGTCCACGAATCACCGTGGCGTTTCCTGCGTGCCCTTCTGGCAGCACCACGCTTATAGGACACGAAAAGCTCAAAGTGCTGAATCGCTCATGCAGTGTGTTTGCGGCGTTCTTCAACACATTGAAGTTGTTCTCTAAATCACTGGCCTTGATTATTGTGCCTTCTGTGATCGAAGTTGTTGTTACTGGCCAGTTAGGCATTTTCTTCTCCGTTTGCGATTAAACCTAGCACAAAAAACCACACTTAGGCTATGCCCTTTCGACGAGCGTGGCCAGGTTACCGCTGACTACATTGTCGAGTCCAGTTTTTACCGTAATTATGCCCGCCGTTGCATTACAAATATTAGAAGACACAACGCAGTGCTTCACCGCGTCTTCACAATACACCGCAGCATTGTCATTAGTTGCGTCATAATCAATCTCGTTACCAATCACAACGCCAGAGTCTGCGGAAACCACAACAGCGCGACGGATGCCAGAAGGTATATAACAATTTTGCAAACGAGCCCGCGCTCCATCCAACTTGACAACACTGTTATTATATGTAGAGGAAACACTGCTGGTACCACCTGGTGTTGTAAAAGCTACCCCATCCTTCGCAAACGAGTATCCCGTTAAGGCACCGTCTGCTGTTAGATCGAGGTCAATGATGCAGTCCTGAAGTCTTCCGTAGGCGCTGATTGTAACCACCGGGCCATACTCTGGATTGTCTTTATCAAAGTTTATTTTAAGCTTTGTTTTATTCGGAACGCCACGAAGGGTTACATAGCTTGGAATCGTTATGCCTTTTGGCAAGTTGTAAATATACGGCCCAAGCTCTATAATATCGCCGCCCTGCATGTTAGCGCTGTTCAAAATAGCCTGCAAAGGCTGGCCTGGCTGGACCTCTGGCCTTCCTGGCCAATCGGTTTCTACGGCGCGATGCTTGCGCTTCCTGTATATAAACTGCGTCATGACCTTCGTCCGACTTGCGCAGCCACCCTTAAGTTTACGTTAATCGCTTTTATGTTTACTGGGTTCAGTGTGTGGAACTGAAACATGTGCGATATGCCTTGGGCGCTAGTAGATGCAGTAGATAGCCTGTGGATATCTCTTGCGGTATATCTTGTAATCGGAAGCTTTCCTGAGACGTTAGTGCCGTCAGCCTTTGCATAATATGCATAAGAGCCACCTACGCCTGTCGCGCTCTTGTACCAGGAGTCCAGTGTTCCGTGATACAAGTCGTCAAGCACCGATACGTCAGCGGTAGTAAACTGGCTAGTCTCTAGTGTTGACTGCCCTTCTGATAAGTCCGCAATATGACTCCAAACCTGAAAGCGTAGCTTGAAGTCATCGTCCACACTGTCGTCGACTCTAACTGTGTGATGCACGTTAACGTCTGGCATTACCACAGCGGCGTCAATGTTTGGCACAAGCCTGCTTTGAGCAGCTATAGCGACATATGGTTTTGTCGATGATACAACCGTGGCTTTGCTTGCGCCGCTACCAGAAGTAATCCAAACCTCGTCAACACCTGTCGTAGACTCAAACTTTGCTAGTCCGTAGCGCGTCATCACAAACGGTGTCGAGTATTTTCCGTTATAGGCAAACCCGCGAACGCCCATATTTTTCGGAAGAAGCCATACGGTGCTTTGGTTTGTTTTTTGGTTATGCACTAGGGCAAGCCGATTGTCGTCGCCTCGCTCGTGGTCTTCCATTGAGCAAAATAGAATGTATAGGTCATCCCATGCACCCGCTACTGCACGATCAAGTCTATCGTGGTCAATCTTGTAGTTTTGCCATGGGTCACAATCTAGCGTTTGGTTATCTGCCATTCCGCCTTGCGGCGATGAGCCACCCTGGTACGCGCTATATGGACCCCTGTCCATCTTGACACCGTGTCCGAAAAGCTCGTCGAATGCGTCTATGCGTGCAACCTGTGCGCCTACAAGTTTGTGTACGCCCTGGTGGTTTGCAAAGAAAACGCCGCCTCGCATGGACTTTATGCTGTGCCTTGAATCACAACCCATCGTGTTTGTAATGAGCTTGACTGTGCCGTCTTGTCGATCACTACCAATACCATTAAAGGTCTGGATTGCGTGTCTTGAGAAAATGACGTTGCCAGCATTCGTGTCTGCCATACCAATAACCTCATCATCAGCACCAGACGCCTGGTTCAGAGGAAACACACCAATAGTGTTAAGGCTTTGTGGCAATAGCTCTTCGCTAACAAAAATATCATAAGGCCGCATAATCAAAGTTGACGCGCCTGCGTCAATAGATAACTCTGATTTATCGAACAGGATACGCTCTGTCGGTGTAACGCCCGTAAATTTATATGGCGTGTTTTTAAACCCAAACCAGAATGTTTGTCCCAGTCGGTCTACATGAGCAAAGGCTTCTTTGGGCCCGTGGTCAATGTAAAAAGACGAGCTTGCATCGTAACGTGGTATCTCTGATGTGTTGTAAAAAAGGGCCCCTGGGTAACTGGGGTTGGCTGCGAATGCGGTTGGGTCATGCTCAAACCCGTAGTCTGCGCCGTAGGTTACATCCACCACGTTTGTGCCCATCAATAGAGCAGTAGCGTCCCATATAGGAATAGAGTCGTTTTCTAGTGTTAATGGGTTCACGTTATTGCCGAACCTAAAGCCTCCTGTGCCGTAACCGACAATCATGTACATATCTACGGCTTCTACAATCCTTTTGTCCCAATAAGACGCCGAGATATAGGAGTGTAGTTGTCCAAAGTTTGTAAAACCAGAGGTTACATCGCCCTCTACGGATGAAGATGTTGCCACTAGCTTGCCGTGCAAGGGGTCTGCTACTGAGTGGTAGCTATGCGCCATCACTAACTGTGTTGCGCTCGCATCGTTTTTAAGCATGTAAGCGAGAACCAGCTTGTCCTGTATAATCTCTACGTCGATTCCCTCAAAGATTCTATTCCACGCAGTGGAGGTTCTTCCAAAATTACTTCTATTATCTGCGTTCTCAGACTGTGTCAGGTCTAGCTGTGAGTGATATGAGCCAAGCTGGTGCGCCGTGTTCTCGTCGTCATTGACTGACCCTTGGCTATATCCAGTCTGAACGGCAACTATGTTTGGCCGACGCTCTAAACCAGACTCTGTTGGAGTTAGGTTCACCAAAACCTGGAAACCAGACCTGTCTCGCGGACCTACCATGCTGAGCTTAAAGTCTGTGTTTAACCTGGATTTATTTTGATGCAATGATGCCATTAGTTAGACATGCGCTCCGTTAAAGACCTGTCCTCTGCCAACGATAACACCTCGTCACGCTGTGCCTTAAACTCACTTCGCACTGTCTGGTCTTTAAAGGTTGCTAAATAGCCTGCATCATGAACAACAGCTTCGTGCATGTGCGTAAAATAACCGCCCATAAGGTCGACGTTGCCGTCCGTCATGGTAGTTTCACCAAGGTCCAGCGTGCCGTACACCCTGACTGTAAGGTTTTTGCTAGGTATAGGCCGAACCATTAGCTTGTCGTATCCTGCCCGAAACACTGCATAATACTGCTCTGGGTAGACGTTGTTGAGAACAGCCGCTAAGTCGTATGTTGTGTTTGATCCAGCATCAAGCTCTTCTAGCTCATCAAGCTGCACAACGGGTAGCTCCCGGTAAACGTCTGTAGAAGCTGGTTTCCAAAAAACCTTTTCTACGCTTATCCATTGGTTTCTGGCTACGCTGCCTATGTCCGTGCTCAGGTCAATCTCTTCTGCGTCAACCGTATATGTGTAGCCGACTTTATCTACGGCAACACTAGGGTGTGCCAGGACAACCTTTCGATACATTCGGTTGTTAGATCTATCGAGAATAGCGCGTAAGTCCGCATCACTCCAAATAGACTTACCTACATCCCCTAAAAGAATGCGCAATAAAGTTTCGGCTGATGCTCGGTTCATCTCTGTTGCCTCTTCTTGATATCGAACTGTACCTTATCGGGATCGCGGCCAACCTCTGTGTTTGTGGCCCTGTCTCGTGCGTCTTTCATTTGCCTTCTTAATCGCTCTTGGCCCTCAGGAGTCCACATTGCTCTTTCCTTAACTTCCATCATAAGCGATCTGTCTGCTTTAAGGAACTCTCCATTAGGGCCGCTATGTCGATAAAAACAATACTTTTTAAAGTCGCGCTCGTGCCAAACTTCCCAGCAGCGCCAACGAGGGCTCCACCTTAACTCCAGGTCTCTGTCCACATTTTTTAATTGCTTCATAGTTTCACGAGGTAACGCGCCGGGGTACCAAGTGGCTGGTGCTGAATCAGGAGGAAGATCCTCCTTTACAGGGGTCTTAGTCTCGAACTGGGCTGTCTGGTTCTGTTGCATAAAAAAATCCTAAAAAAAAAGGGGAGCCTAGTATGCACTAGACCCCCCTTGGTCCTGGGAAGGGAGGAAGACCTCTTAGAGAGCCACGATGTCCTGTGTGACGTCGTTAAGCTGTCCAATCGATGTTGGGCTGAAAGTAATAAACTGTCCGGCCCATCGCAACCAGCCATGCCAATCGTCATAGCTACCCGATGAGTGTCGAAGGAATCCACCGTCTTCGGTAGCTTCGCCCATCGCGTGTGCAGTTGCGTAACCCATCTCGCCTTTGTCGCAAACAATAATTTGCTCGTGTGGGCAGTGGTGATCTACAAGGATCTGAATGTTGCCCTGTCCAAGCGTTGCGTTGGCAGTTACGTAGTTAGGATCAGTACCTGGCTTATGACCAGGAGTCACAGTCTTCTGGTTGAAGAATGCGTGGTTAGCCTCGGCAAGAGAAAGGAACTCGTGCCACATACCTGGGTTCATGATCGCAAGGTTTGGCTTAACAAAGTACTGTTGGTTCATTTCCAACAGAAGCTCGTCAATCAACTCATAACTAAGTGCGCGGTTAACGCCAGAGTTGTGCTTAATCTTGCTGTCCCAATAATCGCTGTCACTTCGTGCTTTACCAAATACCTGGCTGTCTCCTAAGAAGTTAGCCATTCCGAAGTACTCGGATGCGTAGTCAGAAAGCTCCCAGTCGTTGCTATTAAAAGTGGTAGAGGCAGAGCGTGACCCTGGGGTCAGCGTAGTCGTTACCGTAGCATCGTCAGGAGAAGAGAGGTAAACAGGACTACCGACAGGGAAGTCGACGCCCGTGTTGCCACCAACTGTTACTGTTGCAAACCCATCACTGTAAGTAGATCGATCAATCGAGCTAATCACAAGGTGCTGATAACGGTCATTAGCGCCAATTTTACCCACGAGCATAATCGTGTCACCAGGCTGCAACCACATAGCACCCTGTGCTTTAGGTGTACTTTCGTCGAAGTTACCTTTACACCATGGGTGAGCGATCTTAAGGACGTTGTCATCACCTGTTTGCGCGGCCTCTGTCAGTCGCCCAACAATACATGTAGAACCGTATGCGTGCGTTCCGTCCGTATCGAACTCAAGTGCAGCATCAGGAAGCTTAGTACGTGAACCACCATAAAGGTAAATGTTCTGACGACGAAGAAACTCAGTCTTGGCATCAGTCATAGACTGGTCAATCAAGTTCTTGACATAACGCTCGTGGCCTGCGCGTTGCTGCGCGTCCCACATGAAGTTAACCAAGATACGAAAGATTGGATACTCGAAAGATGCCTGGCTGTAAGTGGGTGCTCCACTTTTAGGCAATCGACCAGCCGTACCACCAACGACGGCGCGACGAGCACGCTGACGAAGTGGGAAGGTAGCTGTACCACCTGGGCCCCAGTTGACCAATGCGGTCATATCCTTGAAAAAATTATACCCTGGATTTTCGACCTTAATTTGCTCGAACATTCGAGGGATATAGAACTTTGTAAGAATCTCATTAAGATTCTGAACCGACAAGGCACCACTGGTATTACCCGTTGTATTAGCTGTGGTACCGCCGAAGCCTGAAATAGCCATTATTTACTCCTAGCTGTTAGAAAACGCGGCAAGTACCGCAGCGTCGAACTCTTCGTCACTCATATCGCCAACAGGCTTTGATGGGGACACGGGTACTCTTGCAGCACCCGTTGCCGCTCTACGTTGCTTTGAGCTTAATTTCGCCGCCATTTCTGTAGAGACTCGCTCTAACAGTTTGGAGTAGTTTTTGACCTGTCGACTCACTGAGTTAAGGTCAATATCTTGACGCCCTAAACGGGTTTGCTCTTTAGCAACAGCCACCATTGCACTGTTCGCTAACAGTCTAGCAAACGCTTTTCCAGGTCCGGTCGTTGGATCAACTTCTAATCGAGACAACTCATTACCAACAGTCGAGTTGATTGTGTTGTTAATGTTATCTCTTGTCTTTTGAGCAAAGGCGGCGTCTCTCTCGCCCTTTAACCTTTGTAGCTCACCTTCAATCTGACCAAATCGTTTTGTGACTTGGTCCTGACTTTCAAACTCTTCCTCTTTAGCAAGAGCCTCTCTAGCCGCACGCATCTGTATTAAAATATCATCTGGGGAGCCGGATGGTTGTGTAGCAGCCTGTGGTGGTAATTCTGCTGTTTCAATCTCGCCGAGTAAAGCCTCTAAGTCAAAGGTGTCTCCACCATCAACTGGGGCACCCATTGGGCCGCCCATTGCAGCGCCCATTGCAGCCTCGGGAGCCATCTCTGGTTCACCTAAGGGTAGCTCTGGGGCCGCGCCTTCTAAATCTTCTACTGGTTGTTCTAGCTGGTCTGCCATGGTTTTCCTACTCTATACCTGCCATGGATGCTAACGCCGCTTCGGTGCTTGTGTCAACCCCTGGTTCAACCATGTCGACCATTCCAGCAGGCAAACCGCCTGGCTGAGCCGTAGAGCCCTCAATAATTGGCCCGCCCGCAGCGAGGTTTGGTCCGCCTCCTGGGCTAGGTGTTTGCGCACCTTCTTGCATAGCCTGCGCTTGCTGCGCGGCTTGGGCGACCATGTTTTTATGCTTCTTAATGTGCTCATCAAATCGAGCCCTAATGGTTCCACCAGGCTGCTCGAGTAAAACATGTGCAATGTGCTCTTTGATGTGTATATCGTGATCTTCGTATTCCAACACCTCGATGGTTTCAGAATCTACAGAAAGATCATCAAGCAGTGCGTTTTCAGATCGAGCATTGAGAGTCTCCGTACTACTTGTTCCGATTGCCTCTTCAAAGCCACCAAACTCTAAAGCGTCTAGCGCTTTATCTTGGTCGATGACACCCATCTGTAACAAGTTCAAAATCGTCTCTTGTCGCAGCGGCTGTGTTCTTGGCATCAGACTAGCCACATCAATATCAATATCGGCGTAAACCAAATCTCTCTTTCGCACTTCAGCAATTTCTGATGCCCGCCCATTTCCGAAAACTGAAATAGTCACCAACTCACTGCCGTACTGCTGCCACAGGCGAACCATGCGGTTACCCACACGCTTAAGCATTTTTGTAGCCTGCCGTACAGTTGGGCCAAGCCGCCTATTATCAAGCTCAGCAAGAAACGCCGTCAGGCGACCTGTTGCGTTTGACGTTGGGGCCTCGCCTCGCGAACTATCGTTAATGCCAGACACGTACTCCATCATGCTGAGCGTCTTGTCACCCATCGAGCCAACAACCTGGCTGAGTGGATTAAAAGCTAGCTGCTGTGGCGTCCCGGCACGAGGGTTGTACTCATTAATAGCTCGTGGGCGCGTGTTAATTCCACGCGACACAGAGCCCTTTGGCACAAGCCATGGTGGCATTATTTCTTGATCCCTTCGTGCCCGATACCCGTTCCACGTCATAGACATGTCGCGCTGCAACTGCAATAACGCCGTACCAAGACCTGCGCCGTAGTCACGGTGTGGCTCGTACGTGTAAGCCATTGAGTACACAGGGAACTCGCCTAGTAAAAGCTCTTCCTGTGTATCAACGATTAAATCACCCGCGACTGTTACCTCGTAGCCCTTAGGAAAACTATACCCAGGCTTTTCGTAATAGGTAATAACGCGCACACGCTCTTCATAATCAGGCGTGTATGACTCACCATCAAGCTCACGAACAATGCGCAAATGCCGCTTAATCGTCTCATCTTCCTCAGCGTCTGTCTTGCGAGGCTGAATCTTGTTTGTGTTGTAATACAAACGCGCCTCTTCAATGTGCATGGTCGTCTCTCGCAAACCATAGTGCGAGCTACCATCACCAGAGCCTGGCTCCATGTGCCAGTTAAAGATGTCTACTGGCTCCATTACAAACCAGCCCTCGCGACCGAAGTCTTGGTCTCTAAACTGACCGTTGCCTACAACGCTGTCCCAGTCCACATAAATACCAGCATAGCCTGTAAGTATCGAGCGCAACACAACGTCATCCATCAAGGATGAAATCTCGTTAGTTCGATAAAACCACTCGAGCAACTGTTGCACACCACGCGCAGCCTGCCTTTTACTAGCCGTGTCACCCGTAGGCTGTACAACCCATGTCGGGTTATTAGCTGTAATAATAGACGCAGCGGTTCTGGCGATGGGGTTTAAGACGTTTAAAACAACTCGGTCTTCAAACCAGCGAGGTAGCTGTGCGGACTTTGATGCCGCGCTTACCGCGTAGTCCCGCGCCTTATCAATGCTGTAACCACAATAGGCAAGTAAGACCGTCAAAGCCTCTTCCATGCGGTCAGACTTCGAGTTGACGCTAGCCTCCAGTCGGTCCTCAATAAGCGTTATGAGTTTCGACTGACTATCTGTGTTTAACTCTGCCATAGATTAAAAGCCTTGAGGAATATAGCTATAGTTGCTCATGTTACGCCCGCGATCTAGTAAACTTAACGGAGCGTCAGGCACAACGAGGGAGCCCGTTTGCCTTTGTGGCATTCCAACTGTTTGTGGGGCAAAGTTTTGCCCAAGGCGATCATAAAGTGAACCCTCTCCGCCAAGACCAGACGTAAAATCAAACGGGGTACCCTCACCATCAGTGCCGGTTAACGTGTCCATAGTGTTTGACTGCAACATAGAGTCATAGGCATTCATTGGGTCTAACACAGTTTTTTCTGGCACCAGCCCAGTGCTACGACGAGAGACGGGAACGCTACCCTGAAGTGTCATGTTTTGCGCTGCCGCGTTTGCAGCCTGCGCTTCTGCTAGCTTTGCCGCCTCATCCTCATCACTAAACATGGATACAAGTTTTCCAAAGCCAGTGTCTTTATCAGGAGACGTAAAAGGGTTCACAATTTTATCAGGCACCTTCATGCTACCTACAGCACCGATGGCCCCTGCGACCTGAGGCCCCAGATAGCTTTCACCAGTAATGCCTTTAGACGCCTTAGAGCCAAGGCTTGCGCCCAACACCGCACCCTCTGGCCCTAGCGCCGAACCAGCTATACCGCCACCGACAGTCATTGCGGTCTCAAACAAAGCCCCCAGCGCGTCAGCAAACCAGCCGCTTTCTTCTTTTACATTCATTATTGATGGTACGCCGCCTGTAGCCATTTAAACCACCTCAAACTTAGTTGTGTCAGTTCCCGCTTCTGTAGAACTTATAGTGTAATATTGCCGCTCAGTAAGCTCACGCTCAAGCACAACCTGCCGAAACTCCTCAACAACCTGCTTGTGTGACCGTGTTATAAAGTACACGGTGAACACATGTGCGGCAAGCATTATCCCTAATAAAATCGTTACCTGTTCCATGCCTGCTACGGTAGCGGTAAATCGGGCTCGTCGTCAAGCTCTGGGGTTATTTCGACGTGGTCATAGTCACCGTCATCGATTAAGATCGGCCCATCTTCGTAATCCTCCCACAGTGGGTTGTGGAATTCGTAGGAGACAGAGGCGCTAGTCTTTTTTTCTGGCTCGTAGACCCTGGCTGTATCTTCGGCTATTTCATCTTGCCATGTCATGTCGCGACTAGGAACGATGGTCAGGGCTGCTGCCCTAAACAAGTCATCGCTTAGCCGTTGGCCGTTTGGCATCTCTCTACCTTTTCCAGGCGTCTTCCATTCTGCGACCATGGTTTCGTCCGACCTTCGGCGCACTACCCTTCGCACCCATGTGCATTCCATAAGTAACCTGGGGTGTTTTAAAAGAAGCGCCCCTGTATTTAGCTCGTGCCTCAACATAGCGAGCAACGACTTGACTGACTCGCCGGTAGGGGTAAAACCAACCCTGCGGCCTTTGGGCTCCCCGAACTCGTCTAACGACTCCGAACCATACAGATATGGGTAGGTAAGGCGGATAAGCGTGTTTATCACAGCCATTCCGCCGCCAGCCCTCTCTATGTGTAGTGTAGCGTTGTTGTACCACCGGCCTATCGACTCCAAGTACATTGCAAAAACATCTGTTGACATGTCGTTACGGTAGCCACACGCAATGACCTCGTCACCTAATCGAACAACAAAGGATGCGTAGTCATTGCCTGTTCCTTCACTGGGGTCAACACCTATGATGTAAGCTTCTTCTTCGTCAGGCTCTTCGTAAACATGTACCCAGCCGTTTTCTTGTTTTTCTAGTGTAGGCCGGTCTTCAGCAAGGTTATCTAGATATTCGTAAAGAGGGTCGCCATCAATCGCCACCTTGTCGGCTTCGTGCAACATTGCGCCACAGCATTCGATGTCATAACACTCGTACTCCTTGCTTTCGGACTCTCTTTGCAGTGCGCGACCGTGATCGTTAAGGAATTCGTTAGCAGACGACCTAAACGCCTCTTCCGCAGAGTTGGGGTACTCTCTTGTAAACTCTTCTTCCTTACCCATAAAGCGCGTAGCCACTGTGCGCCTGCGCCAAAATAGCTGGCCTATATTCATATCGCCGTTCAGCAACCACTCAAGCTCTTCTTTGTTGAGGTCGCGTATATCTGCAAGCGCTGTTTCGTCGCCCTCGGAGGCTCTTATGCCTAGCTGCCTGAGTTCAGGATCGATACGGCTTGTGTCATCGTACTCAGGGTGCGTTGTCCAGGGTATAAATATCTTAGTCCACTGGCTGTTGGCGTTTTCTGCTGCCTCCCATATTTCCCAAAAAATACCGAAGGCCCCGGCAGAGGTAGACTCAAGCACAAACATAGAGCCCGCACTCTCAGCTACCGCTGGCGTCATAGCGGATATTAGCTTGTCACCGTTCGGCCAGAACGCCGCCTCTGAGCCATGCACAAAGTCAGCGGTAATACCACGCGCAGCCTGCGACTGACCCGCCGTGTCAATGGATAAGATGCTGCCGTTACTCCACTCGTAGTGGCTGTCTGTGCGCTCAATTGTCCTTTCCCAACCATCCGTGACAGCAGGACTAAACTCCTCGAGCATACGACGGTTCATTGCCATTAGCTTTCTGGTCGTCCTTTCGCGGTCACCAATAACAAGCGCTTCTACGTATGGGACAAAGCGACACTTGTGCATTGCATAAGCTTGGAACAGTGTAGAGCTACCCCACTGCCTATGTTTAAGCTCGATAACCCATGCTGGTTTACCTTCTTGTTCAAGCCCATTGATAACGTCGATGATTCTGGCCTGGCCTGGATTGGGGTCTAGCGGTATTAAGCCGCCTGGCACTTTTTGCTTAGGACGAATTTTAACTTCGTTCTGACACCAAAACGTAAAATCATCTTCGCACGCTCTTAAGTATTTTTCCCGGCTCATTCTTTTCCGGCTGCTTCTAGTCTACCGTCGTAATCTGTGTCATCGTTTACCACATCTCCTTCGGAGGACTCAACCAGGCGCACAGTTTCTGTAGCTATTTGTTTGGCCATTTTCTTGCGCTGTTGCACGCCATCAATTGCGCCGCTTCCCACAAGGTATAAGCCCATAGCTTTCATGTTGCCCTTAACGACGCCGTGGTACAGGCTTGCCTCGAGAACGGCATCTGCTGCCGCATCTACATCTCCGCGTGCTGTTGCTGCCCTTGCACGTCTAAAAATGTCAACCAACTCTTGGTCTGGATCGCCTGGCATTTACTTAGCGCCTTTTTTTCTATTGGTCTTACGACTTACCACTCTGAGGTTTTTCTTGCCGTTTCCACCACCCTTCTTCATGGACTTAATGTGGTCGACCTCTTTACCCTTACCAGGCTTGAGCTTGCGATTAGCCGCGTTACGCTTAGCGCGGTTCTTCTTCTGCTTGGGCTTAGCGTGATACGTATCGTACTCTTTACGATAATTGCGCTTTCGCTTCGTCGTCTTTTTCTTAACGGTCGCTTTTTTCTTAGCAGCCATTACTTTCTCCGCTGGCCTTTAGGAGGGCTTTTCTTTTTTCCCTTCTTGCCTGCCCATAAAACCTTGTCTGCCCAGTAAGCAGCGCTGGTCTTACCCTTCTTAATGTTCTTACCATGTCGCGCTTTGAAGGATTTGCGGGCCCCCGAACTATAATTATGTCCGTACCCCTTCGCGCCAAATCGGATTGTTTTAACCTTGTCTCCATCTTTCACCACCACAATGCCCTTTTTCTTTGGGTGCTTAGGTGTCAGCTTAGGCTTATTCAAACCCTTGACGCCAGCGCGCTTAATGGCCCGCTGCGCTGCTGTCGGCTTTTTCTTCTTTGTGCGAACAGCCACTAAGCCTTTCTTCGCCGCTTAACGGTAGGGCGTTTTTTCGCCACTTTCTTTTTGGCCTTAGTTGCTGCCTTTTTACCGGCTGCGGTGTATGGGAACTTTTTTCCTGCTACCTTTGGCATCGTAATCTCCTATTTTTTCTTTTTGCTTTTCTTGCTTAAATACGAATCGAATCGTTTCATGTACGAAAGAAAGTTCTCGCCCTCTTTCCGCGCAGGGGCCCCGCTCTTACGCTTGCTCTTTGCGGTCACGGTCATGCCCTTAAGTTTAGTTCGTTTCTTCTTGGGTTTCGCTGCCATCACAAAGCTCCACTATGCGTATTATTATTCTTGGGCCGGGCCCTTCTTTCTCCTCATAGTATTTCGTACAGGACATGAACGCAACCTGAGAATCATCTCTCCACCATCCTGTGTCGTTCAGTGCGTCACATATAGACTTGCACACGTTATCCGCGTCAGGCTTTTTGATATGAAAAATAAAACCCTCAGGATCTTTTTTTCGCAGGAGCCGCTTCGGTCTTGGGAACACCGCCGTAACGTACAGACCTAGCGGTCCTACTAGGGTCTGTTCAGATCTATACTCAGCAGCAAAAAGAGCAAACTGCTGTTCCCACCTCACCTGGTCCGATGGAGTATACGCTCTTCCGTTCGCGGTTCTGTGTCGCGATTTACCTTTTGGGGCTATTGGTATCACGAAGCTTTTATCAAACATTGTCCTGCCATAATTTAAAAAGTGTTCCTGGTCTGGGCCAGAAGCTGTTGTCAGCTTGATTCATAAACTCTCTTGTGGCGGCGAGAAGGTCTTCGTCGCTCGCACCACTGAGTCCTTCGGCTATAGTCTGTGCTATGTAGTCAAAGCTGCTACGTGGCGGTATTGAATGCCCCCCACTCTTTAGCAGCGCAAAAGAATCAATGATGCCCTGTGCTGTGAGTGTGATCTTCCACTTCGACCCGCGCTCCTCTAACTTGGTAACACCCAGCCTAACCTGAGCTTCCATTGCTGAGACAGGCGAGTCATCCATCTCATCGATGCTGCGTAGCTGTTTAGGTTTGCATAGAAAGTCAATGTCCGCTCTCCATCCCCGCGAGTTACCACCACGCCAGTGTTCATTTCTGCACGCTTTATCAAGGAAGTGCCTGAGCTTGTCTTCGGTGCCGGTTACATCCCACAGTCGCTTTAGGCCCATACGTCGATCTACATCCTTCGTGCTACGGCAAACTTTCCAGCCAGGTAACCCATGAGTAACACCCAACCCTTTCTGCTGAGCCCCGTTGTAAATTTCCCTGATGGTCTCGTACGGCACACGCGCACCATGTACTGGAGGAGCTTTAGCTCCGACATTATCTTCTGTGGTATTATCTTTGGGTGTCATATTTGACACCACCCCCGTGTCAGAATTGATACCCCCCGGTGTCATATCTGGTAACCTACCGGAACCATTAAGGTTAGTGTACTTCTCAGTATACTCTTTGGGAAGCTCGGTAGCGTTCCATATATT
>JGI24006J15134_10001288_pt1 | contig 14418 bp, 29 predicted proteins | sample LinPmetageLP53_FD_15134 | JGI IMG/M metagenome (IMG submission 15134) | reverse complement strand
GCATCTAAAGAAAATATTCGACGTTTGCAAACTAACGCCAGACGTCGCGCATTGGATACCCACGCGGGAATCTGAGATCCTTTCTAAGATTGACCCGGTTGAGGTGCCGGGCAATCTAACGATTAGATTAAGCGCAACAATGGTAGATGGCAACGCGCCCAAGTCCTGGGCCCTGACAAGTACCGTTGTATCCAGTGGCCGCACGTGTCCGGCTCCTGATCAAGATAACGAGTGCAAGAGCTGCCGCAACTGCTGGGATAAATCAATTAAAAATATTGCATATGGCAAGCATTAAACTAACCGGGCGGACGTTTCCACCAGGAACGCCGCCCGCCTTCCCCGTTAAGAACAAGATCCAAGAAGAACTAAGGCGCAAGCGTATAAATATCACCGGCCGCAAGCGGCAAGCCTCAAGCTGCAAGCGGCAAGCTTCAAATAGCTCTAGATACTAGTGGAGCAGCTGTAAGCAACAAGTTTTCTAATTCGGACCATGAATTAAGCGGCAAGCGGCAAGCTTCAAGCGACAAGCCGCAAGCTGCAAGCTGCTGGATCGCGGAGCCTTCATAAAGTATCGGGCATATTTGATCGTGGGCCTGGACTAAGATGAACGTGTTGGTTGGATGCTTGATATGGAAGGCAATTTGATGTGGTGAGAAGGTTATTTTATTACTTTTCGTTACTTTTAGTTCAACTGTAAAAAAACCAGTCTTTTCAGTGTACCCAACTAAGTCAGGAAAGCCAAAAGATGCCCAAGATTCAACGCGTGTCCATATTATATTTGGTGTGTTTTTCTTAACTTTTTGCCAGAGTTTTGATTCAGGTTTCAAAGTAAACTACTGAACCAGAATAACGCAACGATATTTCTCTCTCGACCCTATAATCTTGTTCTCGACTAGTGTAATTTCTTTAATATTAAACTCTTTTTGCATAGGATTTCGACCATCGGGCAACACTAACATTACCTTTGCATTTGATCCTACATCAGATGTCGCAAAGCTAGTGAGAATTGTTAATAGATTTTTAACATCATAATAGTTATGTGCTGTCTTAAGTTGCTTATCCATATTCTTCTGGTTATCATTTAAGATTGTATTAGTTTCAACCAGCTCATTAATACTTAACTCATCAACTGTTTTATCATTTATTGTCTTATCAATTATTGAACTATTAGTTATTATTTTAGTCATGTTATTTCCTTTTTCCTTGTCCTCTATATTTTTTAAAAGAACGTCGTTTGTGTTTATTTTTTGGTCTTGACAAAAAGCTGTGCCCTATCGACGTTCTCTTTTTAGGCCCTGCTTCGTGTTTTGTAAAGTTCTTAGCTCTTCTCATTTACTTCCTTATACTCACCATCAATCAAAACTTTATTATCTTCATATATCTTTCTCATCTTAGCTTCTAAATCCTCAATAGACATGTCTTCTAGTTTACCAGTCAAACTTATTCTTTGTTCAATATAGAGTCCTGCTGCTTTGCCTCGCGCGACCTCAGCGTTGGCCGCAGCACTAAATGCACCTTTTCCAAGGGCGGCCTCCCTAATCCTACCAAGCTCAGTAATGTGTCTTTCAAACGTGACCTCATATTTTTTCTGCACTTCGGAACGAAGTTCACCGATGTATTTGACGACCAAGGGGAATCTATTCGGATTTCGTAATTCTGAAGCTCGTACGTGCGAAGAACCTGCTGCATAGCCTGCTTCAGTTGCGCATTCTGTAGGTGTTTTACGTCCTTCATTGTATACCAATAGTTCTGCAAATTTCTTTTGCTGTTCTGTTAATAGCTTGGGTAGTCCCATATATGTAAATGTAAGTTAATTTACTTGTGATTACAAGTTTATTTTTTTATGATTTTATCACAATGTTTTTGACCTGTTTGATCTGTTACAAACTCACATTGCTCTAGTGTGCAGGTGTATTGCACTGAGTTTCCAGAATTTCTTTCTGCTGTTCTTTTTGCAGCAAGGCAAGTACTTAAATTATCTTGGTGATACCAACCTTCAATATTTTTATTACCACCATCATAAACGTATAGGCTAAGTATTATAACTGTTTCAATGATTCCCATTTTTTCGTTCCTCTAAATCTATAAGTCTATCTTCATGAAATTGTATGATCATATCATTCTTAAGTATCATTGGTATTTCAGATTCCATTTGTTCCTTAAGTTTTTCCACATTGCCGGAAAGATACTCGACGAGCATGTAGAGCTCTTGAATCTGTGGAGATACCATGTCGCCTTTGGGCACACCATCTACAAAAGCATTCGCAGCTTCAATATCTTTTTCCATAAGTTGTAGTGTAGTTTCAATAGAGTTTAGCCTTTCAACAATTGTGAAGTAGCTCATTGTACCGATTGCGACTGCACCAAGTATAGCTAAAAGATTCCTAGCCGGGAGAGAAATCTGGGTGGAGTCTGACAGTTTCATTACATCATTGGATTAGACATCTCTGCCTTGATCTCATTAATTTTTGCATCAAGATATTCTATTGCTGCGGCGTTAATCGCAATATCTTTTTTAATTGTTTCAAGCACAACACTTAAACTACGAATAGCTTCTGCATTTATAGCATCACCTGTATCTATAAGTTTTCTTAATTCTTTGTTGCCTGTAGTGATAAGTTCTTTTGCTTCAGCATCACCTGTAGTGATAAGGGTGTTTACTTCAGCCTTACCTGTAAGAGTAAGGTCTTTTACTTCAGCAATACGATCATGCACATCTGTTAAATCTACTTCTTGATTAATAACGAACTGTTTATTTTCAACTACATCTAAACGATTATTAAAAACACCATAGGCATAAAATCCCGCCCCTATGGTCGATACTAATCCGATGAGCATCCCAATCGTTTGTAATTTAGATACCGTTCCTTGCATTTAATAGTGCCTCCAATTTAAAACGTGCTTTGTTTGTTTCATCTCTAGCTTCGTCTAGCTTTTGTTCGTAGACTACTGTTGCGTCTGTACCAACCATTGCTATAAGCTGTGATGGGTCATCATATATAGTTTTTTGATAACTTTCAAGGTTGATTTGATTAAAGAAATCCATATTACCATCAGGTAGTTGTCTATTGTCAAATAAAGCATTATTGATATTAGCATAGCTGTCTATGTCAGGCTGATGCTGGATCATTTGTTCACTAAGAATAGCATCAACGACAGTCAGTGTGGCTGATATCAACTCTATTTTATTTTTAATTTGTAGTTTTAAGTCTTTTTCAATAGCCGCAACATCAAGAATAATTTCTGGTTTTTCCTCTTCTACTTCTGCTTCGGCTATATCTGTGTCCACTGATTCTTCAATAAGTTCTGGTCCATCCTCTTCAATTGTTTCTTCGACAACTTCTTCTTGTTGGGGATCATCTGCTTCCTGAATTGGTTCGTCTTCAATAGGCTCTTCGCTATCGGGTTGTTCTTCAATTTCTGTTTCATTAGTTGTTTCCTCTGGTGTTGGTTCTTCTTGTATGTTCTCTTCTTCTGTCATAGCTATCTCTTCCAGGGGCTCTTCTTCTTTTGTTACTACTTCTTCAGGTGCTTCTTCTATAAACTCTTCTTCGTTTGTTACTACTTCTTCAAATACTTCTTCTGTAAACTCTTCTTCGTTTGTTACTACTTCTTCAAATATTTCTTCTTTAAAATCTTCTTCAAATACTTCTTCTGTAAACTCTTCGTTAATTTCCATTACTATTTCTTCTGGTATATCTTCTGTATCAAACTCTTCAATGTAATCATTTATAAATGCTTCTGTGTCAAACACTTCCGTAAAATACTCTTCTGTGGGTTGTTCTTCATAGTATCCTGTTGTGTCAATGTCCTCAACAAAACCTAGTGTTATGTTTTCAGTTTCCTCAAAAGAATATTCTTCTGTATCAAAACCTTCCTCATCAATATAAAAATTGTCTTCTGGTAATTCGAAGTCTTCATTAAATTCAGTAAATGTTGGTTCGTATAATTCTTCTTCTATGTATTCATCTTCAAAAAAAAAATCATCATCTGTTAAAAGGACAGTGTTTGTATCATACATATTGTCTTCTTCTTCATACCAATCCTCTTGAAAATCATCTTCCCATTCGTATTGCTCTTCTGGTACGTATGTAATAGTTGTTGGTTCATACTCTTCAAACCAGTCTTCTTCTATTTCTATTTGTTCAATGATATCTATTTGTTCAATGATAGCTTCTACTGCTGCTATTTCTTCTTGAGCTGGGCATGTTGTTGGTGTCTTCTGCCAACAGTACTCTACTGTTGTGCTGCTGCTTGTAGCGATGTTGGTATAATCAATTGTTAGTGTTGGCAACTTCAAATCCGCAGCTCTGTGTGCTGATGTGTTTGTGTGGGTAAAATCAAATCTTACAGTAGCTTCACCTTCAGTAGATAAGTTTGGTCCAATAGTAATTGTATCGGTAAAGTTATTATAAGAACATCCATTATATTGTGCACAATATCCTGATACTACCCTATTTTGTGTTGTGACGTTTCCTAGTTTGTCGTCGTAGGTTTGTGTCATAGTTACTGATTGATTCTGATCTGTTCCTTCCCAAAACCAAATGTCAGCACCTAGTGTAGAAGTAAATCCTCTTTGTATCTGTGCATCAGTTAATCCTATATCTGACTGTGTAATTGTGCTTTCAACATACTCACCACCTATACCTGCAATGGTCCCACTGCCGTGTCTAGAGTCTTGGTTAGTTCCTTCCCAATTACCATCAGTAAAATCTTGTGTAATTAAGTTTCCTGTGGTGTGTGCTGTAGTGGTACTGGTAGTTACAGTAGTAGTAGTGTCACCTGGGTTTGGTGTGTCTATCTGTATAACGGTGTCTGCATTAATCGGAGCCGAGAATAACAGGATCGCCGTTGCTATCAACGAGATAAGATTCCTCATCATCTAACTCCTTCAAGATTTCATTATCAATTTGTTCTGTGATTCTTAGGGCTGCTACATAAGTTTCATAGTCTGGTCTCAATTTACCATACTTTAACCATTCTTCTTGGGCTTGAGTGCCAATTTTTCCGTTTATCGGGCACCACGTGCCAGATTGAGCCATCGCTTCAAAAACACGCGCATCCGCGCAAAGTAAAGAAATCGCCGCGACTTTCATATTCATCAAATGTAAAGTTTTAGCTAATAACATTCTTTCACAATTTAAATCTCTTTTGTGTGTTGCGATTGATACACCAAGTCCAAACTTTTGTACTCCTCCTGCGACGCTGATCGTGCATACATTTTGATTCATATTACCAATAGCTGCAGCGTTAGCACTAGGTACTACTCTTGTGTCCCCAGTGTATGAATTATTATTAGTCTCGTTATTAGTTGTGTTGTTGCTTGAACTTCCACTGTTATAGTTAGTTGTGGCCTCAGAATTATATCCACCTGTGATGGCGGTATTGCTCCCTGAAGTATTTGTTAAATCGTTATCTGTAGCTCCAGATGATGAAACATCATTGTCTGCACTTGCAGAATTCATAAGTGCACCAAAAACAAACAACATAACAATTGTTACTGTTGCTATTATTAATATATTTTTCCTCATAATTTCCCTAATAAATTATTTTAGCACTTCCATCTCTTTCGTGCTTGTCTCAGTCTTGAGTTTGGATCGGCAGCAGCTTTAGGAAAATCTCTCATTTGTCCTGCACTGCGCGCGCAATAGGATTTGCGTCTCTTAGCAGCTTTACTACCACGTTTTACTTTACCCGTCACTGCTGTTTTTAATTTGCTTCCAGGGTTTGCTCTTCTATGAGCAGCTACACCCTTGGCTGTCATTCCAGCACCAGCTTTAGTTTTGCGATAGTTAGCGCCTTTGCCTGTAGTTGTTTTAGGTATATTTCTTGCCATTGCGTATAACACCTTTTAATGTTTTAGCTTGACCTGCATGTAGCTTAGAGGCTTTTTTCAAAGCTTTAATAACTTTTTTAACCTTGTTAACTTTGTTTTTACTTCTTTTTTCCAGCATTATAACATACCCTTGTAATATTTTTTATAACTAGGGTTAGAAATTTTAACACCACCTAAATCACCAAAAATATATGTTCCAATATATTTTTCTTTTTTTGGTTTTTTGGTTGTGCCTGAACCAGTAGTGGTTTTGCGGATCTGCCCCCTAGATATTGCCATTACTTACGCCTAGTTTTTTTCTTCTTTTTCTTTTTCTTTTTAGGGGCTCTTCCTTTTACATAAGCTTCATTCTTTTTTGTTTTTGGATTATCAGCTTTGTAATATCCTTTTTTGGTTCTGGCTCTTATAGGTGAACCATTTAACCAACCTAAAAATCTATTAATTAGTTTTTTCAACCTTGGCTCCTTTTTATTGCTTTTGCAGTGGGTGCACCTTTAGCACCTTTCTTACGCATCTTTTCACCACGTTTTTTCTTTTGTGCAATATTATACCACAAACCTTTTTTGGCAACTTTGCCTTCTTTAGTAATGTGTGTAGCTTTAGCCATTATACCTTACCGCCGCTTTTCATTCTTTTTTTCATCATACCGCCGCCCTTTTTTTTAACTCTTTTTTTCATCATGCCACCACCTCTTTTGGGAACACGTTTAGTCTTTTGCATTGCTTTAAAATCAGCGCCAGATATTTTACCGTCTTTATTTTTATCAAGTTTTTTTTGATTGCCTTTTAATTTTGATTTAACTCTTTTTTTCATGCCTACCATGTCTATATCTCCTATATGTTTGTCGTTTTAAAACTGTGCCTTCATAATAATCTGAAGGCCAGGCAGCATAATAACCTTTTTTATTCATAATGTCACTTGCTCTTTCTAGTTTATCAAAGTTTTGTATNAATACCATTAAAAANTCATTTTCTGGAGTCCATTCCCCNGTATCTAAAAACTCTACAGGTTCNTCNTCTTCNTCATCNTATGGGTGTGAGGCCATCAGGTATATATCTTGAGGTACAAACACCACNTTATAGGCATGTATAACAGCCGTTAGTTCTTCCACTGTAATTTCTATATCATCACAAGCAACAATAACTATATCTGTTTTTGCATCTTTTATAAGTTCAGTTCCTTCAACTATACCTTCTATAAGTTTAGTATGATCGTGTATTTCTAATACTTTTAAAGCCTCATCTTTTCTAGCTTTGGCTGCATAAGGACATACAGGTACATCACCTAGATATGAATTTGGTTTTTCTATAAAATCCTTTGACCAGCTTATTATATCGTCAGTTAGTGTTTTCATCCATATTGTCTTTAATATAATCAAGAAACCAAGGATTATCTCTAAAAACACCCATAAGATAATTACTTAATTGATTTATAACTATTTCTTCTTTGTCTTCATCCTTTAGCGGCATATCCGCTTGGTTAAGTCCAGCACCATAACAACATGCATGCAAAATTTCATGAAGCATTGTATTGCTTTTTTCCTGTCCACATAAGTTGTGCTGTATTTGTATGAGCCCTTCGCGTGATTTATACTGACCATAACAATCTGTTAGCTCATCGGTCTTAAAATCAGGTGCTACCCAGTCAATCTTAATATCACGATAACCAACCTTAATTACTGTTGGTTCACCTTTGGGTGCTTCAACTGATATTGGTCTGCTTTTCTTCTTCATATTTGTTTCTCCTATATAGTAGAATATTTGACCCTACAGTGTTCATATTTTTTCACAAAAAAACTCTATCGCGCCGGTTAGAACGTAAAACTGCCAAAAACTGATTTTACTCTACCGCCTCTACCGCCGTAGAAACCCTCCGTGGTAGACTGTTTCCTTAATAATATCATATAGTTACCTCAAATACCACCACTACCGCCCTCATCTCAAACTCGTGACAAATGAACAAGCTAGGGTCAAATATTCTACTATAGCACAGCCCGTGCGACATTCTGTCACAGTGACATTTATGTCACACATTTAAGCTTTCTTCCTTGACACAATTAATAAAAAAGAACCTAAGCTTAAAACTATAGCGATCAACGTCAAGTATATTGAATTCTTCCAAGATATCATTTTTAAGACTTTCTTTGTTTTCTTTAAGATATTGTGTACAAGCGCTCCGCGATCCAAATTCCAAGTCCAAGTGCTCCGTATACATCGGATCGGGGTAGCCCATATAAAGCAGCATTAACCCTACTTTCCACATTTTTCACCAGAGCAGCACGGATCAATATTTATTTTACAAACCGGGCACTGAGCGTGCCCGTGTACATCAATAGGCTGAACTAATTGACTACACCATGGACAAAGTTGATTCATATTATTTAATTCCACAATATTGTTTATTCAGTTATGTCAAGTCGATTATAAAATTTATCAAGACGGCTTAGAAAATCGTACTTTGCCTGTCGGTACTCCTCACCCTCTATTACAAACTCTTGATAATAGAGGTCCTTAGAGCACATCATAATCACCCCTTTCTCAATATTTGTACCATAAACAGCATCGTGAGCCATTCCGTAAGCCGCCATTTGCAGATAATAGTCCCCAATCCATTCCTTTTGTTTTGGTTTATTAGTCTGCTTGAAGTCAATGATAGCCATATCTCCATCGATTTGTCCAACTAAATCGCAACTTCCTGCATATAAACCTGGGTAATAAAGCACAGCCTCATTCCCGTAAATCTCTGTCACCCTGTTATTAATACCCTTTTCCACGATCACGTCTGCCATATGCTTGGCCTGATTGCCAAGGGGCGTCAAATCTAAGTACCCTTCGCCAAGACAATGCTTCTCCAGATACAAATGCATCGCCGTACCGCGCGCTGCTGCCTCTGATGTAATCTTAGCTGCTTCTTTGTGACCGACTCGGTCGCGCCACTTTGCTAGAGATGCTTCCTTATCTGCTCCAGTAGTTTGGCCCAGGACCGTTGTAACCGACGGTAATTTATGTTCCTCGCCGGCAACGTCGTAGTGTCGTAGGCCTTTGAGTGAAGCTCTTGTAGAAGTAGGATAATCATAACTGTGGACTAATTTCATACCATTCTGGCATTCTTGAAATATATAATCCCCTGAGTTAAATCAAATTCGTGGGGATTGCCATGTAATTCTTCAGGCGACATCATCCCCATCCGCGCCCAATTGGTGTGTCCGTATTTTTCCTTGCACCACTTATCAACAGTGTGCGCTGGTGTATCAGACTGTAACATNTCAACTTCATACGGTGCTCCAGTATCTTCTGGAAGCCACTCTATTTCAAATTCGTCAAACATTGTCACTTGCCTCTGATAATTCCTTTTCATTATTCTTTTCCATCTTACGAATATTTTCTTCCACTCTATCTTTGTCACTAAATTGTTCACGTGTATCACGCTCTATCCAAGCAATATCACCTTTGGTAAAAAATTGATCGGCTTTTGAGGCCTCTTCATCAGCTATTTCTTCTAAAAACTTTTTAGTTGTCTTAGGACTTAAGTTAATTTTTTTAGGTTTAAATATATTATTATAGTTTTCTTTAAACTTTTTACTTGGATAATGTGCGCCGTCTTTAGCCATACTTATGTTTTACCACCGCGTTTTAAACGTTTCTTGCGGTATGTTTTAATTGGGTCGTCTGATTTTGGACCACCATAACTATTGTATAAAATCTTAAACATTGCTTTTTGTTCAGATCTTGGAAGTTTTAAAAAATCATCCATACTAAACTTTTTTTTATCAGCCATTTTTACTCCTTCATTGCGTATGGATCTGTCGATAACATACGTTGTTTTTTATCAGTGGGGGAACCCATAATGATTTCCTCCATATTTTTTTGAAAATAATTAACCATTTGTCCAATGATATTGTCTTGAGATAGAGTGTCAACCAGTTCTTTCAGGTCTTCACCGTGCTGCAGGCATCTAGAAATTAACTTTCCTGATGCTCTTAGTTCTCTATCTAAATATGAATCTGTTGGTTTGAGCTTAANCCANAAAGCAATAGGCGTGATACCACCTTCATCAATGGTATAATTTACAATGCCTATAACTTTCCTATGATCGATAGGAAGCGCAAAAGTCGTACTCCTCATCCGATTAGGGATTTCTAATCTCACCGCTCTATTTTCCTTAATTAAAGTCACTTTTGTGTTCCTCAATAAATTGAAACAAACTAATATTAGTCTCCTTCACCTGCTCTATTTCGTGCCACATCGTATTAATCGTGTTGTCCATTTTAATGATATATCTAAAATTTACAACCATAACTGTTAAAGAAACGACGAGAATAATCCCCATCATAAAGGTGCTAGTGTATGCTCCTAGCCGCAAACTGAAGTCTTTCTTCGGCATTATTCATTCTCCTTCTCACTAAAATTTCGTAGTTGCGTTTCCATAAACGTTTCATAAAATCATTGGGAGCTCTTAACATAGCATCTCGACAATTACTGATTCGCTTTATTTCTCTGTTTATCATTCTTTCCCCACTTCCGGCAGAGTTTCCCCTGACCATTTTGTTTTTGATTCATGACCACCTTCTATATTTTTGCGCGTGTCTTCTATTGGTAGCATCACATAGCCATTATGAGTAGTAATGCGTTGGCCCATGTGCGTAATTGCTTCTTCACACTGTGGGCAATCATATTCTACTAACCCTGGAGAGCTTAAAAGTTTAATATACCCGTTGCCATCGCAGCGCGGGCATATTACTTTAACTAGAGTTTTTTCCATTTTTTTTCTTTTTAAGTTCTCTATTTAATAAAAGCTCTATTATTTTTTGTACACTTACTGGTACTTCAAAATAATTTTTTGCTAGTTTTTCCAACTGAGTATGTGTTGCTGCTGATACACTTACAGATTTAAATTTACTTATATCCGGCATAATTTCTCCTTAAATTGTTTATTAAGCCATTCTGTGGCTTCTTTTTTAGTATTAAATTTTTCTTGTAACCATGTTACAGGCGTTAAGTATTTTCCGGTATCTTGAACATAAGCATAAGTTTCATACTTTTTATCCCATGTTTTTTTAATACCGTGTTCTTTTATCCACATTTCTTTCTCCTATTTTAGTTTATTATATGATAATATATAATGATAATATAACATTTGACAAGAGTTTAATTTAATTTATTGTGAAATAATCTTCTCACCTTCATATGCTGGGTTTTCTTTCAGGAAATCCAGCATTTTCATATCATTTTATAGATCTCATCTAAGTGTTTAAATACGACTTTACCATTTATTAGTTGTTGAAACCTGTGTTTACAGCTTAAACACTGGTAAACTCTTTTTGTATCGTCTGGGATACGAATAAATGGGACATAATTGTTGCAATGATTGCAAACACCTAGGGTTATTTCTGCTGGTGAGTCACTAGTGTATGTCACCCCAACAGCTCCCCTCTTCATAATCTACTTTGTTCGGTACTTCTAACGTTACAGCCGATTCCATAATTTCAATAATTTTTTCCACCTGCTCTTTAGTTTCAACCGAGATATCAAGTTCATCATGTATTTGAATATGGGGTATAATTCCTTCATTGTAAAGTGCTAACATAGATTGTTTTGTCATATCTGCAGCACTGCCCTGTATTAATTTGTTTAATGATTTATATGTGAATGCTCTTTTAATCCCGGGCCCATGTTCCCTTAAGGCATCTGCGTGGGGCAATGGTTTCTTGATACCAAATCCATGAGGCTCCCACAAATCAAAATGACACAGTCTTCCACCAATCGTTCTGATTTTACCGCTGTCATCGGCTCGGCGTGATACAGCGTCCGATAGCATACGTACAAATGGCGCTTTCTGATTGTAGGTTTTTAATAGTTTCTCCGCGGCGTCTTTTAAAAGTCCTAGCTCCGCCATTAATTTGTTCTTGCCCATACCATACATAATCCCAAGATTAATCGTTTTGGCCTGTTTACGTTCGATGCCGGCCATATCAGCTATCATCTGGTGAAAGTCTGCGCTACCTTCTTTGTAGGCATCAACAATAGTAGATGTTCCTTCTAACTTTAACAGTGATGCAAAATGTACAACCAGTCTTGGTTCTTGTTGGCTGTAGTCAAAGCAACCCCACTTGGTGTCCTTTTCCGGGATAAATAGAGATCGAATCAACGGCCCAAGTTCCTTGTGCCGTGCAGGAATTTGCTGCAAGTTTGGATTAGAATAACTGAATCTACCAGTAACAGTTCCACCTTGGTCAGACCGTATCTGGTTTATATCAGCATGAATACGTCCGTTATGTTCGTGCTTTAATATTGTTTCAATGAACGTAGTGTTGGCTTTGTTGATCTCTCGTGCTTGGTTAATTAACTTTGGTAATTCTGCAGGATGAGTTGCCAAGAAATTTTTAGTAAATGATGGTGCTCCCTTTTCAGTTCTATCGTATGGAATCTTTTCTTTATCAAATGCTTTAGCAATAGATGCTGCGGCCCATATCTCTACATCAAAACCTGCTAGTTTTTTTATGTCGCGATGCATATCTTTTTCTGTAACTGTTANTTGTTTTTTCAAAGCTTCTGCTTTGTNAATGTCAACGCGTACACCTTTAAATTTCATATCAACAAGACATGGGAATAAATTTGTTTCCATATTAAAAACATCCCACAAATCTTGTTTAGAAATTTCGTGTTGTAGTGCGTGCCATAATTTTAATGTAACAATTGCATCTTGTTCTGCATACTCACCAACCAATGGTGCTGGCAGTCTCCACATTTCAGATTTAGGATCAACACCCCAATCTTTTGCAGCTTCATTTAAAATCTTTTCGTTCTTACCCATACCAACATATTCTTTACCAAGTGCATTTAATGAGTAGCCCCATCTATTTTCATTTATCAATGATGCAGCAATTAATGTATCAACGATGCCACCGTTGATTTGAAAACCTAATGAACGAATCCAGGAGACATCATACATTGCATTGTGAAATATTTTTGTAGCGGGTGTATGTAAAACTTCTTCAAACCAATCTAGTGTTAATGCGCGGTCCATGTTCCCACCACCTTCGTGATTGATCGGAAAGTAACCTGACCATCCTTCGACAGCAACGGCTATACCAATCACTTCTCCATCACCACGTACAGAACCAGAACCCATAGTCATAAGATTTGGATCTCTTGTTTCTAAATCTATTGCAATTTCTTTATATTCTTTTAAGTCTGGTAAACTAACTGGTGGTACCCATTCTGTTTCAGGTTTGAACATTGGCATTTGGAGTGGTTTATTCATTATGTGGATAGTCCCTTTCAATAATCATTTCTATATAGTGTTTTGCTTTCTCTAAGTCTTCTTTGCCGCTTCCTTTATGTGGATGACGCATTATATATTTTATAGCATTTCCCTCAGCGAATAACAACTTGTTTTTATTGATGAATTCGGCGGGTTGTATTGGGTAACGATCATAATGGTTGCCGCCTATTTGTTTATCGTATGCTGATTTTTTCTTTTTAAATATCATTGGTTTCTCTCTTCATACTTTTTAAGAAATAGATAACAATCTTTTTTTCTTACTGCATTTTTTCTATCGTTAACTGCCCAACCACAAAAAACTATATTTTCTTTTGTATAACCTTTTTCAGGGTTTAAACAATCTACAGACAATAGATTTTCCGGTATTGGGTTTCTTTTACCATTTTTGTTTGGTGCTGATCTTTGCATAATAATTGGTTCGTCGTTGTAATAACCACAATTGTAACCATGTTTTGCTTTATGCTCGTCCCATAGAGTAAAAAATTCTTCTTGGCTTAATAATTCAATTTCTTTATCTGTATTAATTGGCCTGTTCTGTTTTTTTTTCCGACTTTTTTTAATATTATGATACAGAGCCAATATAAAACCACCTTCAGTATTTAAATACTCTAAATTTTTCTTTTGTTTTTTTTTGTATACTCTTTTTTTATATTTTCTTCTTTTCTGTAAATAATTTTCTTTTTTTTCTTTCGGCCAAGTATGGTATACAATAGTTGCCTCTGCTCTATCAAATTTTTTTGCAATATCACATAGTATCATACCTTCTGCATATAGTTTGTAAATTTCTTTACTTTCTTCTGGTGTTAGTTTTGGGGGTTGTTTTCTATATTTCATTATACTTTGCTCCTTTTGCTAAATTATCTTTGCACCATAAAGGTTGCAGGTTAGTGTAATGAAAACAAATTTTTTGTTGTTCCGGATCTGAAAAATCAAAAGAACAACAGGGTATCTTGTGATCAAGATGCCAAAACCCTTCACCATTACCATTATTTTCTCTGGTCATTCCTGGTTCAAACAAACCTTCTATATGCAGCCATAGTTCTGCAACAGTACACCCTACCAGTTTCATAGTTGGCCCTGTTTTAGTATTACCTTTTAATACTTTTCTAAGACGATTTCTAAGTAGTATCCTCATTTTAAAATTAGGATCATTTTTGTATCTTTCTCGTAGGTAGGCTGATGTCTTTTCTTTATTTTCTTTGCGGTAAACTTTCTTGTGGGCCGCTATCTTTTCTTTATTTTCTTGGTTGTAAGCTTTATTGTAGGCTGCTTTCTGTTCTTTATTTTCTTTGCGGTAA
>JGI24006J15134_10001277_pt1 | contig 14497 bp, 29 predicted proteins | sample LinPmetageLP53_FD_15134 | JGI IMG/M metagenome (IMG submission 15134) | reverse complement strand
CTTAATAAATCATTTTTCCTACCATTACCAGTATTGCCGCCACTATGTCCTACATTAGATATGTTAATATATGACTTAACACAATCTTCCCTCCATTCTTTATTTTTTTTCTTAATTGGAAGTTTTTGTCTAGGTATTTCTTTGTATGTTCCCATAATCTTGCAAATGTACACCTTTTATCCTATAGATATACACTAATGTTGTATTTATATATACTCTTTATTACTATACCACTTATTTATACATATTATCAAACCAACTGTTGGCTGAGTTATCTTCTAATATATCTTTAACTTCTGTATTATACAGCTCTCTAGTGTGGTACATCCCAATCATTAACGCCATTACTCTATCAAAGTTACCTTTATGGTTAAATTTCATCAACTCTGTTAGTAAAGCAGGGTCATATATTTTATGTAAATTTAATAAGCTCTCTCCTTTATCGTTCTTACTTCTTACAGTATTTAACCAATCTCTTATATATAACTCACCCTGCCTTTTTCTTTGTTCGGTCATGTGCATTCCATACTGCCTTTTTACAGTTCTGGATTGAAGTTCTTTTTTGTCTAACATTTCAAACTCTTCTTGGAGTTTATGCATTTTTCTATATCTTTTAGCATATGCAATAATTTCTCCTCGATCATTCTCAAATCCTATCTTACATCCATAGTAATCAGCTAATAAGAACAAATTTCTATTATACTCATCTGAACTCGTAGGTCTTCCTACATATGAAGCTACTATCATATCATCTGGTCTAGATAAATTATTAGGCCTTTTAATTACATATGCTGCTCCTAAAGATGTAGAATCTGCAGCTTGACTTTGTCCGTATGGATCATGACATAGAACATATAAACTACGCGGTACTTGTTGTTTCTCATTTTTATAAGGAGATTCATATATAACTATAGTACCTGTATTATCATCTTCTCTTCTATGCGGGTATCTTAGTATAGGTTTACTTGTAGGGTTAGGCCTAAATTTAACAGCTGCATTACTGTCATGATATAAGTCCCCAACAGTACCTATAGAATATAAATTATTAGCCCTGATCTTATTATATTGCTCTTGAAGAGAGGCCACGTCAAATAAATTAGCAGTAACTTGTAATGTTGCTTCTGCAGGAGAGAAAGGATGCTCCGCGATGTATTGGTCTAAAGATTTGGCATCCGCAGCACCTTTCTTTTTATCTCGTGCAGTTTCTTCATATTCTATAGCTAGTTCTTTTTGTGAATTACCATAATCATCTATAAACCCATCTAAGTTAGTATATATAGGTATAAAATAACCACATTTAGTACCCATAGAACCTTCGTCCCATATATTTTCATAAGCCATACAATCATATGCTTCTGGGTTATAAAATATCTCTTCCATTGCTTCAAAATCTGCACCTTCTGTACCACCTGTACCAAAAGCTACCATTAAGCCTAATGTTTTGCTACCTTGTCTCATTGTTGGCATTGTAACCTCCCACGCCTTGAGTAGTCCGGGGAATGAACCAGCTTCCTCAAAGAAAACTAACTCACCCGCCTTTCCCCTCACTTTATCTGGAGCATCTTTCAGTGACACTCCTATTATTTGAGATTTCATTCCCATCTCAATATCTACTCCATTAACTTTCTTCTTGTACCCAGACATTTTACTCATCTCTCTATCCCTTAATCTAGGTTGGGCCCATGCAGTGTGATCATCTATAAAAGATAAAAAATCCCACGCCTTAGACAAGAGACCATCCCCAATTAAATATTCTTTTTGTGCAGCAAATACAAAGTTTTTACTATTCCTAACAAAAAAATAGTTACGAGCTAACATAGATCCTGCTTTATATGAATATCCTTTACGTCTTGCTTTTAGGACAATCATATGCCTATTCTCAGCTCTTGCTTTATCTATCTCAGTAAAGTATTGATAATCACCATCATAAAAACTTGGAAAACTACGTTCACGCCTAGATTGTATGGTACCATCAGGCATCTCTTCATCAATAGCTCTATCAATAGGGCAATAATTTAAATAAAAATAATGAAATCCTGTAACTTTAAATTCATCAGCAGTACCCTTATCTGCTGTATAACCATAAAGACATCTATCACGCTCTTCATCCCAAAACTCGTAATAATCTTTAGTTCCTGGTAATGATCTAGTGTATGCTCCGTTTGCTAAAAAGTTTATAGCAGCAGGTCTTGCTCTATCTGTATTATTTAACATTTTTTTTATAAGTCACTAGTTCTGCGCACTTCTCATACTCTTCTAAATCAGAAAAATGATCTACAACTAAATCTATCTCATCGTTAGATATATCTCCATGCATAAAAGGATTAAATGGGAGAGGGAATTCAAATAAGTCTTCCATTAAATCACTCTCGTCTTCTAATTCTATAAATACATCTTCAATACTTACTTTTTTAGTTATAACATTATATGCGTTTACCATAGCTTCATTATAAAGTTCGATGTCTTCCATAAAGTCCATTATGCGTTATATTTGTTCGTTTCTACTCCACCTCTATTNAAATTAGCGGCTTGTTCTTCTCTTTTTACTATATCTTCTAGTCTTGTTAATCCATCTACAACTTTACCCATCTTCTCTAAGTTATTTATTAGATCTTTAGCTGCGTAGATAGGTTTACCTCTATCATCCATAGCGTGAAGATCTACAAATCTAAAATATTTCTCTAATTTAACTATAGACTCTTTAGCTGCTTTTAATAATCGTACAGCTGAAGTTTCTATAAGCTTTTCATACTTTTCACAAGCAGCTAGCACTTTAGTAGACGGACTCCACTTAGAATCATCTCCAAATATACTAATTTTTACTTCAATTTCACGTTGTTCCCATTCATATACTGAATATGCAGACCTATGATCTATCATAAAGTATACAAAAGCCAGCTCTTTATTCTTTAACCCTTTGAATTCTAATATAGTACAAGCATACGGGCTAGGATGAACTATATTACCTTCCTTTATATAGAGTAAATCATCTTGAAGCTTCATAATCTTTTTCTAAGATTTCTAATAACGACTTATCTCCGTACATTTCTCTAGCGTTAGAATACTGTTTATACTCTTCTGGTTTAAATATCATTTTAACTTCTGTTACCCTACCATCACTATCTTTACGTATAGTCCATCGTCTTCCTCTTACTGTTTTATTCTTTTTAAGTGTTGCTCTTAATCCCATAATTTAAATTTTTTGTGCAGAATCGTTCCTTTTGATTGTAGGAAATCCCTCATACTCTTTAGTTAATACTTCTTTCATGTACTGACCAGCCTCACAAGCACATTCTGCTTCTTTAGTTACCCACTTCCCTTCTATTAGGACTGTAGTGCTTTTTTGTAAACGCATTGTTGCTCCGCATGCATCACATTTATAGTTCATAGTTCAAATTTTTTATGTGTATTACCTGTACGTAAACATAAGAAATCTTGTTCAGTTGTGTACACTCTTCGTCTACAATCTTTATTATGAAATCCCATATAATGTAAAAATTTATATTTTCTTAATACGTATCTTATTAGCTTTTTCATTTGCTTTTTTATTTATATGTTTTACTCTATTAGGATTTACAGTAAATTTACCTAAATATGGTAATCTTATAGTATCAAATCCTCCACTACTCATTATCATTGCTGTAAATTTAAACTGCGAAGATATTATTTCTTTAATAACTTTAGCAGGTAAATTATACTTGTGGGATAATGAGTATATTATTTCGTGATTACTGTTTCCCATTTATTTATTGGACATGCAGCAGTTCCCCATTTACATTTAACTGACATTGTGCACCCACATTTCATGCATTTATCTCCAGATATATGTTCACATTCATTACATATTTTAAGCCTTTCTTCAAAGACCTTTTCAGTTACTATTGGTGCCCCAGCAGCTGTAAACTTAACCGCCTCTATAGCAAAGTTTTTAACTAGTTTCAGTATATTCATTTTCGTCTGTTATTATTAATTCTATTAAATCACCTTCTTCGTCTTGAACAACAGCTATCAATGAAGTTGCTATCCAATAGAAAGATATTATATTACCTCCATTATCACCCTCGTACCACTCTGACAGTAACATCCTTTCTGTTCCTAAGTATTTTGTGTAATCTGTATCCTCCATTTATTAATTCTATTGCTTTTTTATCCTTTAATTTTTTAACATAATTATTTAATGTATTATAATCCTTAATCTTCCTAGATAATGCTACAGCCTTTTTAGCCTCTAATGTACATAAACCATGCACAGGAGATACCTCAATAAATGACAATAGTACTGACATTTCTTTAGTAGTTAGATTAAATATACTATTCCAAAAAGATAAATATTTTGAGGTAGTATTTAAGTTTAGTGTTAATTTCATATATCAGATCTTAAAGATATTACGGCTTTATTTCCTTCAAACTCTATCTTAGAAGTAGTTGATTGCATATTAAATGCTTGTACATGTTTTTTTATATCTTCTCTACTTGCTAAATAGGATAAGAAGACTCCTAATTCTTTAGCAGTTTTCATTAACTTTTCTCTACCTTTTTTATTCTGTATAGAAGAATCTATAAAAGAGTGGTAATCTTCTAAGCTTATAGTTACGGAACCGTTCATTACATTATACCTAAACAGTGGAATTCAGATACCAATACATGAGACACTTCATCTATCTCTATAATCATACCTGCTATGTTAGGGTCAACCATTACAGTATCTCCTTTTTTAACAACCTTTGTATCTGGACCTACATCTAATACCTTTAATACATTGGTAGTCATCTTATCAGCTGTAGCTGAGTCTAGTATTATACCTGACTCTGTCTTTGTTTTCCTAGGATCTGGTAGTAATATCCAATCTCTTAAGGGTTTAAATGTTTCTTTTTTCTTTGCCATTATTATTTAGTTTTAATTTCTAGGCAAAGATATAAATTATTTTTTTAGATGCGTATCTTTTTTAGACTTTTTTTTATACGGACAATGCAAACACTTGTTATTACAACAATGTCCTCTCTTTAAATGATACTCTTTGGTAAACACAACTTTCTTATTTTTATCTAAATAATAATCTTTCATAATTGGATATAGTTATCCCCCTTGGGTTTCTTTTTCAAGTTGTGATTTCACTCTAGCAGTGCGCCTTATCTCTAAGGGACCCAAGGATAGTAAGACTGGTGTTAATTCACCGCACCTACCTGTGTGCATTCTATCCTAACTAGAGCTTATACTTTAACTCTTTTGTAATTACCGGAGAAAACTCTATCTCTATTTAAGACTACAATCCGATGTCTAATCCCTTTTTTGGTTACCGAGGGATGAATAATATTACGCTGCAAAGATATAAAAACTTTAATACAAAAATTAAAATATGGTAAAATTTTTTTTGGGGCTAGTTCTGAACGCATGAGGGTATTTAGAATAGCACCCCACCTTGTCCCTAAAGTCCAAAGGACTCCCGGTCAAATTATTAATTAAAATCAAATACCATGCCATTAGATTTAGTAACAGGTAGTATCCTTTACGGTCGAACATTCGACGTAAAGAACAAGCACGATGAACAAGTTCAGTGCTCATTAGTAACCATCAAGCAAGTAGATGGTACAGTCAGTAAAGTCTTTTCCTACGGACAAGACATCACTGACAAAGACGTAATATTCTGTAACAGAATAGTACTTGGTCAACCACTCTACGAGGGTGGACCACTCTCCGAAGCAGGTCAAGACCTGGTATTCGAAGGTACAGCTTCTATTAAGAAGCTTAGTAATGTCAATGAAACATTGACAGTGTGTAAAGAATTCTCCCTTTAGGAGAGTTCTTTTCACTGTTTATATATATACATGTGTATATTAGTAGTTAGTAAAGGGAGAGTCTGTGTGTGTGTTATGTTAGGTAAGATCATTTAACCAACAAGTATTATGATAACCAACAAAAGATATAGATTGCAGTGTTGACTAGTGCACTGCCTTACCACTTAACACCACTTTATCCCACTATTTAACTAATGGTATAAACAGATGTATTGTATTATATAACACTTTGCATCATCAATGCCTATTAAATGTTACGGGACAATGATAAACAAAGTATTATAACACTCTAAGTTCACTGAGTATAAATGTGGTTCCCAGAGTTATGAGAATACTTCAGTTGCAAGACTGTTAAAACTCTTAAGAGTAGATAATTAATTGAGTATAAATAAAAAAGAATAGAACAAAATGGAGATAAATTTAAGTGTAGTACAAGATGTAATAACATCTAACAGAAAAGAATTAATAAGTATGTCTAAGCAATTAGATAAAGCAAACTCTTTAAATAGAACTTTGTTGTCAGCATTAAGTGATAGTATAACAAGAGATGATACAATATCTTTTGAAGATAGAAAAGAAATGAGAAGTCTTAATACTAACATAGTTGAGTATTTAAAGTCTTTTAATGCAGAGTCTTTTAATGCAGAACCAGTAGGTAAAATAGATTACTAATGGATAGTATAATGCAAAACAATTCTGACATCCTTGAGTCAACTAGGCTCAAGGTTGTTAGGCTTTCTAATCAATTATTAGTAGGTAATTTCAGTTCACCACATGCATTTACATTTGATGATGGTACTGTATTAGATGCTGTTAGTGATTATGATAGTATGAGATTAAAGGTAGACTTTAATGAAACTATTGTTGATGATCATATAATTAGACACCATGAAAACAGTCAGTATATCTCAACAGTTACGCTAAACTTTACACTAAGTGATGAAGTAAAACGTGAAATGGAGGTTTGGATGAAAATGTATCAACATAATGATGTTGACATAGTTTTATGTCCTTTACCAATGATACAGGCTTTAAAAGCAGAAGGTTTAGTTAATGGTTGGATAGTAAATAGTCCATTTAGAGCTGTAAGAATGAAAGATAGGATTTTAAAAACAGTTTCATGTAATACATTTACAATATGAAATTGTTCTTAGATGACTATAGAAAACCCAGTGATGTAACCTGGGGAGAGGGTGATGGTAAAACATATAGTTATAAAGGATGGTATACAGTTAATTCTGCTGCGAAGTTTGTCAATTTAATAGATGAACTTACGCAGGAGAATATGCCTCATATTGTATCTTTTGACCATGACTTATTAGAATCTCATTATATTCCAGGTAGAAACTGGGATATTGAAGTATATGAAGATGATGTATTTAAAGGTGTTGATAATTGGACAGGTTATCATTGTGCTGAGTATTTTATAGAACATTTGTTAAAAAATGATCTTTCACCACCTATAATGTATTGTCATAGCTTGAATCCTCAAGGTGCAAGAAATATTACCAGAATATGGGAAAAGTTTTTAGTTATTGCATTTGAAAAATACAGCTATGAAAACAGGAAGTAATTATAACGATGACTCTTTAGAAAAAGATGTCAAACGAGTGGCTGTAGCACTCGAAAAGCTAGTTAAATTGTTAACTAAGCTTATAAAAGAAAATGCATAAAAATACACAGACTCTGGATAAGATAATTGTGATGGTTCTGCAGAACCAAAACTCTTATTGAACCCTTACATTTGAAAGGATAAACTTTGATTTAAGCCTTTACTGTTGACCGAAGAGTCTCTTACTCCATTATAATACAAGCCTTGACGTGGCAATGGAGCTTTAAACTAATTGTATTAAACAGGGGCTTAACCCGATAAGTATAGTAATATACCTAAAGACATGTTGTGGAATATATGTTGCCAATTACGGTCAATTTAAGCAAGCAGGATACTGCACGGCACCAATGGACGAATGTCTGAGGGTATGTGTATTTCTTCTATTTAGTTGGGAGAGATGAGCTAGTGATAGCAATAGGAAATAACTGTAGATTTAGTTCTGAATTAACTGTCGAGTTAATGAAGAGTATAAATTAGTATGATGGGCAATCTAGAGAATAGATATAACCTGAAATACCATAACGATGAAAAGTTATACATGAGTAGTGTAGTATTTTGTCTCTCAAAAGGAGGCGAAGCTGCAAGATAACCGCTACTTGTACCAATAATAATAAAACTAAAAACAGAGAAAGTGTTATCTCGTTAATCATTGAAAGATGACTAAATCTGGGCACATTTATGTGAACTCAGGTACATTGATGCCTCAAGCTGATATGTATTGCAAACCAAAGCCAAGAATGGGTCGATCAACCTATCTCTTCGTGTGAGTAATTTGTGAGTAGATGTTAACGTTAAGAGTGATTAGCTATACTAATCGTCATTGCACATTACTATGGGAGACTGTAGTGGATACGTTGTTAACTAATAAGACAACAAAAGATGTGTGTATAATGGTGTAATCTCAGCCCATTATAAAACTTTAGAGTAGAATATTAATCAAATCAATTAAATAAAATGGCAACAAAAGCAAAAACAGCAGTGAACAAAAGAAAGACAATCAAAGAACTACAATATCATATTGATTGTCATGAGAAGACAATGAAACATCAACAGATTGTAATAGCAGGTTTAGTGTTATTATCTATTATTCTGCTATTTGGCAGTTACTTTTACTAATGAGTCCTGGTAAACAAAGAGTTTTCCTAGACTTAAATGAAAAGGAAGCTCAATCTAGTGGTATATTTGTAAGGAATGATTTAGTTAAAATTGTTCAAGAAATAGAAGCTAAAGGAGAAATTAAAGTCATTGGCATAGTGTTCGATGAAACGTATAATTTAGAAATAATAACAAAAGAAATTAATCATGAAACATTATAGAAAAAAAGGAGAAATATGTGGAATAACATTATTCGGCAAAGTAAAAATATGTGTCGGATTTAACTTTGACACAAGAGAAATAGACACACTAATGCTTGGCTTTAAACTAAGACAAGGTATAGCTATTGGAATATTCGGACTAATGCTAGAGTTTAGCTATGGTGAAAACCGAATGATATAAGTTATGAATGATTTATATAAAAATAAGTTAGAGGGAATAAGGAAGAAGCGACTATTGCTGGAAATATTTAACGATAAGAATCAATATGATGATAAAATTAAATTGTTTGACCGTTATGAACAGAATATCAATTACTTACTAACCTTATTTAAACCTGAAAACCATGATCCTAAAAATGAAAGGACAGAGAGTTAACCTAAAAAATGCGAACATTTCTAAACTTGAAAGAGTTATGAACTGTTTGCATTATTTAAAGGCTACTGAAACTGTCGTTAAAAAACAAATGATTAACTTTGTTACCCTTTTAATAAGTAACAAATTAAAAAGAATGTATGAAAAAAAGAAAGCTAAACTCAAACAATCCGAAGTATAAAACTATAGCTTCAGATAAAGATGTAAAATCAGTAAGAACTGTCGAAAGTAAATGTGTTATAAGGAATGCAAGTGGTAATATTGTTCCTAATGTATATGCTAAAGTGACTGCTGTATATTCTAATAAAAAGGTTGTTGATAACCCTTCGAAATCAACATTAAACGCTATAAAACAATAAATAAAATGGCAAATCAATTAAACAGTGGGACATTAGACACTCTAAACGCTAATGAAACTTTATTACTACAAGCTAGAAAAGTAGCTAATGGTAAGATTCAATTAGAAGTAGCTGAATCAGTACAAGTAACTGATAGACCAATAAATGTACTAGGTATGTTAAATAAGTCTGATGACAGATTTAAATCTAATGCAAGAAGAACATGGATCACAGCTGAACCAACAGATGCAACTGAATTATTTGGTGTAGACTTTGGATTAGAAGCTGAATGGTACATGGGTACATCTAAAGCTGGGGCATCAGTAGAATTACTAGATTTAAATATTCTTAATCCTACTATTAAAGATGTAAGATGTAGAATATTAATAACTGAAACTATTGATCCTACTGAATGGCAAGCAGAGAATTTAGAAAGATCTGCTAAAAGAAAAGGAGCTGAGGGAGCATTTATTACTCATGATTCTAATTATATATTTTCTAACACTACGTTAATCTTGACAGATTCAGATACTAAAGAAATGCATACATTCTTAACACCTGATAGTGTAGCAATGGAATCTAAAACAATTTCTGCTGCTAGTATGATAAATACTGCAGTTGAGAAAATAGAATTGTAGTAATAATAATAAGGGAGGTTTATAGGCATGGACCTCCCTTTTTAAAACTTTAAATTATGATATATACAGTGGGAAGTAGTACAACATTAATATCTACTTACAGTGAATGCTCAATTGAGTATGTAGCTGAGTATTGTTCAGATAAAGCAGTATTAGGTGTAGATACAGAAACTGAAGGGTTAGATTTCACTTGCAAAAAGATGATTATGTTTCAAATAGGTGATGAAAATACACAGTTTGTAATAGACACAAGAGTTATAAGCATTGAGCCATTAAGACATGTACTTGAAAGTAAAGATATAATTAAGATATTTCATAATGCTAAGTTTGATTATAAATTCATTAAAAAATGGGCTAATATTACTTGTGAAAGTATTTATGACACATTTCTTACTGAGCTTGTATTAAACTGTGGTAAGAAAATAGGATTTGGACTTAAAGATGTATGTAAAAGGTATTTAAATGTGGAATTAAATAAAGATGTTAGAAATCAATTTATTGGGCTAACTGGTCAACCATTTAATGATTCTCAAGTAAACTATGGGGCTAAAGATGTTGAGTATTTAATAAAAATAAGGCTTCATCAATTACCTATTATTGATAAATATAGTTTAAATAATGTAGTTAATCTTGAAAATGAGGCTGTTTTAGGCTTTGCTGATATGGAATACAACGGTTTAGATTTAGATATTGAGGCTTGGAAACAAATAGAAGCTATAAATACAAAAAATGCTGATATATTAGGTGTGAATTTAGATCAAGAATTAATAGAGCACAATGGACTTGTTAAATTTGTTCGTAAGTATATGCAAGCTGATATGTTTATACCTATAGAAGAGTTAAGGAAAGTAAATGTTAAATGGACATCACCTAAACAAGTTCTCGAAGTATTTCAAACTCTTATACCTAAATTAGAGAATGTAAATGGAAAAGCTATGTATAAATATAGATATAAGCATCCAATTATAGATACTTACATTCAATATAAAGAAGCAAAGAAACTATGCACATCGTATGGTGATGCATTCTTTAAGAACTTAGCTGGAGATAATAAAATTCACACTAATTTTCATCAAATACTTGACACTGGTCGTGTTAGTAGCAGTAAGCCTAATATGCAGCAGATACCTGCTGATAATGTTTATAGAAACTGTTTTACTGCGCCTGATGGTTGGAGTTTTGTAAGTGCAGATTATAGCTCTCAAGAATTAAATGTAATTGCTTTTGGTTCACAAGACCCTGTATGGTTACAAGCACTAAAAGATGGACAAGACTTACACAGTACATGTGCAGAGTTAGTATATGGTAAAGAATGGTTAACAAGTGGTGAAAGTAATTGCAGTTATATGAAAAATAAATCTAAATGCAAATGTGCATCACATAAAAAATTAAGAACAAATGTCAAAACTATTAATTTCGGGCTTGCTTATGGGATGGGCCCTAATAAGCTTTCTGATACTCTTAACATCAGTTTGGATGGAGCTAAAGAACTCATCGAAAAATACTTCGAAGCCTTCCCGTCAATCAAAGGATTCCTAGATAAACTAGGGAACTATGGTAAGAAATATGGGTACATTAAAACATTTCCTCCTTATAATAGAAAAAGGTGGTTTGTTAACTGGTACCCTAAAATATGGGATAACAAGTCATCAATGATGGAGCTTGGCAGTATTGAAAGAGCTAGTAAGAACACACCTATACAAGGAGCTAGCGCTGACATGACTAAGAAAGCTTTAGTATTAATGCGTGAGTATATAGATGTAAACGACGCTCCCGTTAAATTAGTAATGACTGTACATGACCAGATAGACACTATATGTAAGAATTATTATATAGAAGAATGGTCAAAAGACATGAAGCATTTGATGGAAATAGCAGCTAAAGAAATAGTAACTAATGGTTTATTAGAAGCTGAAGTAACAGTTAGCAACTGTTGGGAAAAATAAATATTACGAAGGGGTGAGCAGCCGGCGCTTTTGCCATTAACGGTTAATACGCGCTCACCCTGGAGTATAACAACTAAAAAATTAAAAACATGGGACAGAAAGAACGGTTAGAAGAAATGATAAGTAACCTAGACAGAACAATTAGTAAAATGGGGGACAGAAAGAAAGTGCAAAGTCAAAGTAATATATTTGAATGTGCTACTGCTGATAAAACTAAACTCATAAGAACTAGATCTAAAATATTAAAATTACTTAAAGAATTATGAAAGAAAGACATCATGTAGCTATACAAATGGAAGAAGAACAACAATGGCAAAAAGATAATGGTCCTATTGTAAAGACTGCAGATCAATTATGGAAGTATAGCGGTGAAACTGAAGAAGACACTGAAACATGGAAAGAATACGCAGAGGCGCAGAGATACGCCAACATGAAAACAACTGAATTTATTAGTTATTACAAACAAAAAATAAAAGATAAAGATATTTATTTGTTTTTAACTCCTGGAGAGTCTAAAATTATAGATTGTTTTTATAAAAATTGCGATACTATGACTATTCCTGAGATGGCTATACATACTGGTAGAAGTAAAGATTATATTGGAAAAGTAATAGAAAAACATATTAAAATACAACAAGATGATAAGAAATACACAAATAAACGCCCTAAAGGCAATAAATAATTTAACCGGTAAACGCAAGCAAGTTTACGACGAAATTAAAAGATTCACCAAGGATCCTAGATATTTAGGCTTAACAAATAGAGAGATAGCTGATCGTTTAGGTTGGGAGATAAACCGTGTAACAGGTCGTGTAACAGAATTATTTGACCGAGGCATGGTAATAACAACAAGTACGAGGTTAAATGTTAGTACTAATAGACAGCATACAGTATGGAAAACTCCTTAAAAATGAAAACAAATGAAACAAAAGACAAAGAGCAAAGAAAAGCGCTTAACAAGTGGGCTCAAAACAACTATTGTGGTAGTATTATTGCTGGAACTGGCTTCGGGAAATCAAGATGTGGAGTGGTTAGTATTAATCATGTTCTTAATGTACTCGGGAAACAAACTGCTCTCATCTTAGTACCTACTGTACAGTTGCAAGACCAATTTAGAGATGAATTTATTAAATGGGGGTATGACAGTTGCTTGGATAGAGTCGATATTATGTGTTATCAAAGTGCTTACAAGCTTGTAGGTAATCATTATGATATAGTAGTGTGTGATGAAATACATTTAGGATTAAGTAAACAGTATATAAAGTTTTTTAATAACAATACTTATGATAAATTATTATGTATGACTGCTACTATGCCAGAAGATGTTGGGTATAAAATGCAGTTGTTCAGGTTAGCACCTACAGTTTATACTATAACATTAGATCAATGCGTAGAGATGAAACTAGTCTCTCCTTATGAAATTTACTGTATTCCAGTAGAATTAACATTTGGAGAAATGCTAGAATATGACGCAGTTCAAGCTGATTTTGTTAGACATAAAATGTGGTTAGGACCCGAAGCTTTTGATATGGCTAAATTTTTTATAGCCAATAAACAATGTACAAAAGAAGAGAAATTTCATGCATTAGGGTTCTATAAAGCTATGAGAGAACGTAAAGGTATAGTGGACACTGCGCACAATAAAATATCTAAATTTAAAGAGATAGTTTATGGTAATTTAACAGAAAAAATTATTACATTTGGAGGCTTAAACGCGTTCACAGATAAATTAGCTGACAGCGTTTCACCTCTAGCAGAAGTATATCACAGTAAAAAAACACTAAAAGCTCGTAAGAACGCTTTAAAACGCTTTAAAGACGATGAGGTTAATATACTTTGCTCTACTAAGGCTTTAAATCAAGGTTTTGATATACCTAATGCTAATATAGGTATTATATGTGGATTAACATCAAAAGCTTTATCTATGGTACAAAGAATAGGAAGGTTAATACGATTTGAAGAAGGTAAAATTGGGAAGATCTACATTATATATGTTAAAAACTCTCAAGAAGAGAAATGGCTTAATAAATCTGTAGCAGATCTTAAAGGTATAAATTGGTTATAAAAATAAATTAAATAAAATTGAATATTATGGAAAAAATTATTATATTTGCACAAGTATCGTTATACGTTATAAAAACTATTTTTATATGAAGATAGAATTAGACTTTGCCATACTTGAGGAAACGGGTATGTCAGCAGACGATTATGTCTATCTCTATATCATATATAGAAAAGGTTTTAATTATATATCAACTCTTGCATTGAAACCGGATTTGATTACACTGCAACATAAAGGATACATTAAGATCGGTGATTCTCTTGAAAATCATGTTATAAGACAAGAGTTCATCGATCTTTTTGTGTCTAATTTTCAAGCTATGTTTGCTGAACTAGTTGGAACTTATCCTATGAAGGTAAACACAAATAGAGGTGCTACAAGAGTTTTACACGCAGCTGATCCAGACGCTAAATCAAA
>JGI24006J15134_10001268_pt1 | contig 14534 bp, 6 predicted proteins | sample LinPmetageLP53_FD_15134 | JGI IMG/M metagenome (IMG submission 15134) | reverse complement strand
AAAAAACCCAAAAAGTGTGACCGTATTACAAACTTGTAATCCGTTTTTGTTTGATGACTTAGCAGCAGTTATACCTGCTGAACTATTATCTCATGCAAACAAACCTAAAAGACCTATGGATGAAGCTACTAAAGCAATACTGGGTAACCATTCTTCTAGGTTTAGAAAGATAATGGAACGTTGTAAATTAAAAAATGGCTGTAAACAACTAGAACACATAGCTTTAAAACAAAACGAGATTGAAGAACCCTTGTGGAGAGCAGGGTTATCTATTGCTGTTCATTGTGAGGACAGAGATATAGCTATACACAAAATATCTAGAGGTCATGTAGATTACGATTATGAGCTAACAGAAAAAAAAGCTGACAGCATACCAGGTCCGCACTCATGTAAACAGTTTGAAATGCAAAGACCTGAGGGTTGTAAAAACTGTATTCACAAAGGTAAGATAAAAACACCTATACAGCTTGGAAGAGTTATATCTAAAGCTAGAGGGGCAGATAATGTAATAGAAGCGCACAGTGAATCATTAAATCAAAAAGTAACTTTTAAGATACCTGACTACCCCTATCCATATTTTAGAGGGAAAAACGGTGGCATATATCGCACCATGCCTGACGACGATGATGATGGTTTAAAAATATATGACTACGATTTTTATTTAGTTGAGAGGCTTAACGATCCTGTCTTAGGGGAATGCTCATGGTTTAAGTTGCATCTTCCAAAAGATGGGGTAAGAGAGTTTATTGCACGTACATCAGATTTACTTGCTAGAGATAAAGCTCGACAGATTCTAGTAGATTATGGAGTTATTGTGCATGGTAAACAAATGGACCTTGTAATAGATTACATAGTTAACACAGTAGCAGCACAGCAACGCACTGTAGAAACATCTCTTATGCATAAACAGTATGGTTGGAACCCAGGAGCAATAGAAACTAAAAACAAAATACTTATTGGTAACAGAGAGATAAGCGCGTTTGGAGTTAAGTATGTTCCTGTAGCTGACGATCTTAATGAGATTAACTCTACTCTACAAAAGAAAGGAGACTATGAGGAGTGGAAAAAAGGAGCTGCTGTGTACGAAAGACCAGGAATGGAGATTCGTGCCTTTGGTTTTTTCTGCGCTTTTGGTTCTCTGCTTATGCCGTTTTTTGGGCATAGAGAAAAGTCAGCAATAATAAACATGTACAATCCTGAATCAGGTCAAGGTAAAACTTCAATATTGCAGGCTATGACAAGTGTGTATGGTAATCCTGATTTAAACTCTAAACTCATACAAGTATGGGGTGACACAGACAATTCTATTATTCACCGTATGGGGTACATGAATAATTTACCTACGGCTGTTGATGAAATGACAGACGTAAGTCCTAAAGAATTACATAAATTTTTAAAGTTTATGTCAGCAGGGCGAGGGAAAAACAGGCTGCATGGCAGCGTTAACAAAGAAAGACCTAACGATACTGTGTTTAATTTGATATGTGTGGTGTCTAGTAACACTGACTTTAGACAAGTTATGTTTTCTGATAGAGCAAAAGCAAGTGGTGAAATGGCTAGATTTATTCAACTACCTGTAGAGTTAGATGAATCTATATCTAAGTCAGAAGCGGATGAATATTTTAGTAAGTTCTTTGACAACTATGGCCATGCAGGTGAAGTCTATGCACAATACTTGATAGCAAATTTAGATCAAGTTAAAAAACAATTAAAGAGCACACAAATAAAAATAGATAAAGAACTTAATATTAAAGGGCACGACAGAAAGTTTTCAGCTACGTTAGCAGCTGTATTTTTAGGAGCTGTGATTGCTAAAAAAATAGGCATCCACAACATAAACATTGATCCTGTATATAAAGCTATAGCTAAAGAGCTTTCTTTATCTAAACAGACTGTTAAAGAAGCTGATTTTGATGCGGTTCAAACATTGGGTGACTTTATTAACACCGCTAAAAACAGCACATTAGTTATAAATAGTAGAGTAGATTCAAGAGGAGGTTTACCAGAAGCTCCTTTGCTAAGACCTAATCATGATTTAAAAGTACGTGTAGAGCCTGATACTAATACTATCTATATACCTGCATCTATAATGAGAGAGTATGTAAACAGCAAAAAAATTGACTACAGTGACTTTATTAAAGGGTTAAAGTTAGAGGGAGTGTTGAAAGAAGCATCGAAACTAAAAGTACTACACAAGGGTCTAGAGATTAGTGGACCTTCAGTTAGATGTATATGGGTTGATAACTCATCATTTGATGAGATTAAAACAGACAATTTAGATTTGGACATACCAAAAAATGTTAACTAACGGAACAGATTATCAAATAGATTGGCCTTCTTTTGAAATAGGAACATCTATATTCTTACCTGCAGTAGATACTAAAGCGGCGTTAGCAGCTATAGACAAAGAAAGTAAAAGACTTGAGTTTGATTATGTACACAAGATTGTAATTGAAGATGGTGTACAAGGTATTAGAGTCTGGCGACTATAAGTTTAACGTGTGCTAAATAATGGAAGATCAGCGTTTACTCTAAGCTTAGCTATTCCTTTTAGCATATTATTCATTTTAGCATCAATCACTCTTAGTTTTTCAGCTTTAGCCCTAGGATTAAGTTTTTCGTTGTTAATAATTTTTTTTCTTCTATCTCTTTGTAGTTTAATTTTTTCATTTAAAGCTAATATTTTTGTACGAGACCTTATTAATTTTTTGTTGTCTTTACGATACTCCGCTTTTTCTTCGCCTGACATTGCGTTTAAAGAATTAGTTACTCTGTCAGACATGTCTTTTAAATCATAAAACATATTTAACGCTCCTCTTCCATTAGGACTATACAATATAGCACTAATGGGTGCTCTTTTATCTATAGGTGTAGTTGGCGTTGGGTTATCTACAAACTGATTTATAATCCCATCTATTAGTTGTGTAGCAGCCATTCCAACAGTTCCCGTAGTAGCTCTAATGAAGTGGTCAGTTTTTAATGGTGAAATGCCCACTTCCCCTAAACCTTTAGCTATATAAGAAGTTCCTTGATTAACTTGTAAATTAGTTTCTTTCTTTTGTTGGTAAGCACTTACAATAGGATCACCTGTAAAAAAGTTATAGTTTGTCATTACTTCAATAGGAGCTTTAACAGCTTGCGGAAACAAAGTTGGCGATAAAAAACCTCCTAAAAAAGTGTCTGTTATAGCTTGTCTTATTCTTCTTGCATCTAATTCATTATTAGTTCCCTCTTTAGTGACAATATTGTATAAACCTTCAGGTAACATTTTAAACAAAAAAGCTAACTCACCACGAATTGGAATACCTACCCCCGTACCTGGTATAATATATTTTCTAATTTTTTCTTGATCAGGCAACTTTTCATACTCATCATCACCTCCCACTGCAGCTGAGTATATAAGATTAAGAAACATAATTTTTGCTGACGTTATTGCAAACAATTTTATTGCATTTTTTCTGTCTTGATCTGAAACAAACTTACCTCTTATTACATTTATAAGTATGTCCATACCCTGAATATAAGCATTTAAAAAAGCTATAGTATGTGTAAACAGTCTTAAGTTTTGACTACTACCTTTTTTATTCCAGTTTATAATGTTTATAGCTTTGTTTACAGCTAATATTTCATTTCCTCCTTTTATAGTACCATCAGGCTGCATAACTCCTCCTGTGTCTAATAAGGCTTGTTCAAAATTAGCTTTACGTTGAGCTAAATCAGAATGAGTAGCTAAATCTTCAAAGTATGCAAATAGTTTTCTCGTTTGACCTTCAGGTAATAAACCATACTTTCTTCTAGTTTTTCCTATAACTTCTCGTCCCGTTAAACCATATCCACCAGTAACGCCTAAAGCCTCCATTTGTTTTATTATGGGAGAATTAGGATCTTTCCTAATATCAATATAACTTTGCAAAACTCTTTTTGCTAACTGCCCTGGATTTTTAGTTCCTGAATAAGCCGCTGAACCTATTGCATCGTTAAATACTTGGTAGGCTTGAAATATAGGGTTTGCTGTAATAGTTTGTCTTAGTAATGTAGCAAAGGCGGATAGCTTACCAGTGTCTAGCAGTGGAGCTGAAGCACCTTTTATTGCTTCTGCGTAATTCATATCCGCATAATCAACAAATACTTTTTCTCCTTCAACCATTAATTCAGCAACAAAACCTTGTCTATCATCAGGAATAGACGCTGTGGTTTTATAAGTTACAATATCTTCAGGATTTTCATTTTTTATACGACTAAGTTGGTTTTTTTGTTTTGTGCTTAAACCTTTTTCTGATTTTGCTTGCTCTTCCAAAGCTATAATTTTTTCTTTATTTCTTATGCCTACAAAATTAGCTGCTTCTTGATCACCATGATTTCGTAAAGATGCATTTATAGACCAATAATATTTCATCATAAAATTATCAAGTACATTATCAACTTTTTTATCACTACCACCTCTAAACTTACGCTCTTGACCTATATCAGAATACCCTCTAAAAAATTCTTTTATTCCATTTTGGTCTAAATTTAAATCATCAAGAGTTTTATTTAATGGTACATACCAATCACGCCCTCTAAACACATCTGCCTTTTCTTTGCTATACACACCTGTAAATTCTAGCAAATCAATATTGCGTTGTTGAATTGTATTTAACATCATTGATATATTTCTTAACTCCGGATGTTGTTGTTCATACTCAAGATGTATATTTTCGTTAATTAAACGTTCCTCAGCATCAGACATATTTGTTTTTTGTTTTTTTAAACTATTAATTTTTTTGTTTATTTGTTGTCTTTGGTTTTTGTTTTTAGTAATAAATTTATCATTTTCAAGTTCACTTATTTGTCTATCACGATTTTGGTTAAGTTGTTGTTCTCCATCTAATCTTCTTCCGACTAAATAAACTTGTATTATGTCATTAGCAGTGTCAATATCTCCTATTTTTTTAGCAAATTGACTAACTAATCTAAATACTCCGTCAAGGTTTGAAGCATCATCTATTATTTTAGGCATACCGTTTTCTTGTATTGTTACATACCCTCTTTGAGCTGAATTAGATGCTATCCCCATAGATTGTAATACTGCATCCATAATAATATCAACTCTAGCTCGGAAAGGTATCGCATCATTAAACACTTTGTTTAGGCTTCTTGTTTGAGCTTCTTCTTGTATGGCCGCACTAGAGTTAGCAACTTTTGTTCTAAACCTAATAAATTTTCCAGATAGTGAAGTTTTAGGTAAATCATCAACTGTTTTTCTTTTGAATATGTCTTTTACAATATTAAAACTATTTTTACTATCGCCTTTAACACTATAGTTATTTTTTATAAACTCTTCTCTACTTTGTTTGTTTATAGGTTTTTGATATAAAGGGTCTGAACCTACAATTCTGTCTATAGGACCATCAAATAAATCCCCTGCTACTACCAAATAATCGTTAAGTAAAGAGTTAGGTATGTTAGTTGGAAAATTAAACAATCTTTTTATAGCGTTAACTAGATCTGACCATAGAGAATTTAAATTGTTTTTAGGGTTAAGAGGTGCTGTCTTACTTAAGAATCTTTGAAATTGTACATCTTGAAGTGCGTAGTTAACAAATTCAAATACGTTATCTAACTCTCTATTAAACCTACCATTAGCAGCTGCTTGTGCTTTTTCATATATTTTATTTATGTATTCACCAATTTCGTTTTTAGGTTTACCACTTTTAGTAAACGCATCGTCCATTTTTTTAGCTTGTGTAGCGTGAAGAGCTTCGTGAATTATAGTGCCTATATTTGCGTTAGGGTGTATTTCAATATTATTGCTTAGCGGTACAAACATACCATAAGCACCTTTTCTATTTACTTTTACTGAAAAACCTGTCGTTTGTAGATTTGGAAGTTTAATCATTGTATCAAGCAGTACATTTTCAACTTCACCTAAGTCTTTACCGTATTCATTTTTAAGTATCTGCAAAGCTCTTTTTAAATTTTTAACATCTTTAAATCTTGATATTTGATCAGGTCTTTGCACATAATTAGGATTAGCCAAACTATAGAACTCATCTATATCTCCATCAAAAGAGTTAGCAAAATCATCAGGCCCTAAAAGGTCTCTAGCAAGATCAATTGCTTCTTCTTTTTCTTGACGTGCATCTGTTGTTTCTTGTTGAGTTGTCTTTTTGTCTTTTTTATTTTGAGCTATCACTTTTCTTGCTTCTTTTATTACATCTTTATCTACTGTAGGTTCTAATAAAGATTCATATAGATAGCTTGCTTCAGGTATATTTCTTAACTGCCCTCTTAATAAAGATAATTCTTTTGCATTTGCTAATTCAGGTTTTGGTTTAATGGTTGTTATTTTATTTTTTTCAACAAAGTCAACTTGTCCAGTAGCTTCTAACTCAGATCTTAAACCTTTAGCTAATGTAGAATTAATACCTAAGTTTTTAGCTAATTGATCAAAAGTTACTCCTTGTTTATTTTTAGCTATAAAATCTAACGCTTGATTGTACTCTTGAGTTGCAGGGGCAGTAGTAGTTACCGATGCAGGTGCTGAAGGTGGTTTTTCAACGGGTGTAAGTTGTTTTATTGTTTTTTCAAGCTCAGTAATTTGTTTTTTAACTTTTTTAGTTTGTTTTTCTTTTTTTAAGCTTTGTAGTTCTGTAATAGCTTGTATTCTTTTTTCAAGAGTTTGTTCTTTTACTACTTGTTCTTTTACTACTTGTTTTTCTACTACTGGTGTTTTTTGCGCTTCTTGCGTTTGTTGTTTTGCTTTATTTATTATATTTTGTAGTGGATTAACTTCACTTTTAACTTTAGCCTCAGTAAAGGCTTTTAATTCTCTTTTACCTTTTACTACTCTAGTACTTAATTGAGGAAATGCTTGTAAAGCATTGAAAACTTTTGCTGCTTTGGCAGGCGATATTTTTAGTGAGTCTTTAAGTTTTGTGGCTGTGTAAGACTTTTTAGGGTTAGCAATAATTAAATCCTTTGCTTTTTCTGTTAATGCAAAGTCGCTATCTGTCTCTCCTCTTCCAGGTCCAGGATCAATTGATATATCCTTGTCCATTCCTCTTCCGTCAGCTCTTTTAGTCTTAGGGGGAGTTTTGGACTTTTGTTTTTCTGACCTAAGTACGTTATTGCCTCCTGTATCAGAGCTAAAGTCAAGCGATCCGGTTTTCTTAAAGTTGTATTTGACATCGGGATTAGCCTCCTTTATTTGATCTACATATTTGTTTATAGCAGCTTCGTTAATTTTACCTTTATGCGCATCAAGTTTGGACTCAAATAACTTTACATTTCTAGGATTTGATATATTTAAAAGTTTTAATCTTTTGTATGTTCCTGATTTAGAGTTAAGCCCAAACGAAGTTAACGTAGCATCATCAAGCACACCTAGTTTTGGCTGAGCTTTTATATTTTTTTGATCTTTGTAAAAATTTTTCAGTACATTTTCAGCATTTTTTATTAACTCATCAACCGCTTTCTTTTGAGTATTAACACTTTGCTTAGTTATTTCTTCATCTAACTCTACATAAGCTTTGTTTATTATTTTTCTAAGTTTACTATGTTCTGGTGCTCCATTTACAAAAGAGTCTTTTGCTTCAGTTACTATATCTATTGCTGCTTGCACGGGGTCTGCGTCTTTTTTAGCTGCTTCAAACATAGTTCTGTTTGGTAGTAGCGTTGCAAGAGCATTGTTGGAGTCTACTCTTATCTGTTCTTTCTCGGCTCTAATTTCATCCCTCGCCCCACTTCTTGAACTTATTCTAGATCCAATACCTAAAGGAAACAATAAAGTAGCGCCGTATGCTGCCTCTGCATATTCTAATTTAGCATCATCATTTGTTAAAGGTAGCCCTGCATAATACCTTTCTAAAGCTTGTTGAACTATTTCAGTAGATCCTTCAGCTAACACAAACTTACCTGTACCTACAGCTATAGCTTTTTTTAGAGATTCTCTAGCTGTTTTTTCTGTAGCTTCTTTAGCCGCTTCTTTAGTAACATTTTTAGCTAAATTAATACCTAATAATTTACTTAATCCTGAAAATCCTAGTGCTGCTCTTTCGACTGCAGACTGAGCAAGACCGGTTGCTACAGCTCCTAATTTATTAATGTCTACGTCTTCACCCTTAGCTATTTGCTCTTGAGCTCTTCTTTCAACAGCACTACCTGTTGACATTAAAAACATACCTAACAAACTTCCAGCAATGCCACCGTAGGGTCCAAGTGCAAGAGTGCCTGCTTTAGCGCCTGTATATATGGATGCAATAAGGGGAGTTTGTTCACCTAAAGCATTAGGAATTTGTGAGAAAAATTCAGCGCCTGCACCTATTATTCCATCATTCTTGTAAGCGTCTTTAACTTTTTCTAAACTCATTCCCGGTTGAATTTCTATATTTTGACCACGTTCAATACCCTTTACGGCTGCTTCTTCAGCATCAGCAAAAGGCAATGTACCAAAAGCTGTTCTAGAGCTTGAGATAAATCTTTCAGTTCCGCCTTTAAGACCTTCTAAATATCCAGGACTATCTTCGGTTTCAGGTTTTTGAAGAGGAGGAGGAGGAGTAGTGTAATCTTGAGCTGCTTTTTCAACAATACTATAATCTTCGGTATCTATTTTATCAGGGTTAGCGTCTAGCCATTTTTGATATTTATTGTTTGCTCTTTCTTGAACAATATTGTAGTCTTCTGTACCTTGTAGTTCAGTATTATTATTTAACCATTGTTGATATTTATTTGGAGCTGTAGTAACTTCTTCAGTAACTTCTTCAGTAACTTCTTCAGGATTGTCTACATTAAATTTTACAGCTGCATCTTGAACAATATTATAATCTTCCGTACCTTGTAAGTTAGGATTAGCGTTTAACCACTCTTGATATTCATTATCCAAGATGTTGTGTCCTTACCGACCTATAATACTATCAGCTGTTTTTTGTTGTTGTTCTTCTGTTGCTGCTGTATAAGCGTTAAATGGTATTGCTTCCATAAATGCTTGAACAGCTTCAGGACCTTCCTTAGTAGCAATGTCTTTTAGTATTGTTTGATACCCTTCTATTCTTGCTATTTTTATGTCCGCTTCGTTTTTGCCTGGATACATAGTAGTTGCACTAGCAGAAGCAAATTTTACATAATCAAATTCAGGTTGTCCATTAGGACCTAATACAGGTTGTCCATTAGGACCTTTTTTGTAAAAATCACGATCTTGTCTAGCCGCAGCTAATTTTTGTCCTGTTGCATCAAGTTTACTTGCACCTATTTCAGCTACCTTCTCTCTTGATACAGCACCTATTTCTGCTGCTTTAATTTGACCTTCTATTTGTGCATTCATATTGTTGAACTGTTGATTCAGTTCAGCAGTTTTTTCTACAGCTTTAAATCGCAGCTCTGCATTTTTTAATTTTGTTCTTGATTTATCGGATAATTCAGCAATTTCTATATCTTGTAGTCTTTTGCCAGCATCAGCTAATAACTTACCAGCTTCATTAGACATACCTGTCTTTAATGCAATATCAGCATTATTTGTTTGAAATTCCATAACAGCTAATTTTCTATCTTCACCAGATAAATTATTAACATCTTTAACCGTATTATTTATAATACCCGGAACATCACGAAAATCTCCATTTGTGTAAAGGCTTACACCTACAGAAACAAGAGCCATGTTTTTAGTGAAACTTTTATCTTTTTTAACGCCTTCTTTTAATTCAGTAAGTTCTTTTTTAGTTTTAGAAAAAGGATCTTCAGATAAACCGGCAGCTTTTCTGCGATCTTTTACTTGTTGTACAGCTGCTTCCATGCCGTCTGGCATGTTAACCGATTTTTTAAGCTCTTTAAAACTTGTTTCAGGTATTTCATCAACTTCAATTTTATCTANCATTTTTAGTTCATAAANAGGTCTTTTAGTTTCTTTAAGATTTTCGGTATCTTGTTCTCGATCAATTATAGTATCATATACTGATTCGCTTATTTTATCGTCAACATCAAGTTTATCCACTTCATCTTCTAGTAATACAAAACCTGTGCCTATAAAATCTTCTTCATTTTTATCAGCAGCAACTATTTTATCTTTTTGATTGTTTAGTATAGAAGGAATATTTTCAGCCGGTTGTCTTGATCCTGCATAATTTCTTTCTTCCCCTACTGTAACATCGTTAACTATTTCGTTTTGTCTTTCAATTATGCCTTGCTCAGCTTTTTTGTTTTCTAAAAAATCTCTTTTTAATATTTTTCTTTTTTCAATTTCTTTTTTAGTATCAGCAAATCTATCTCCAACTCCTGACACAACTTCGTTTGAAACAGGATCAAACCTAGGGTCATAAGAATCTAGATAAGATAAAGGGTTTAAATAACTAGCTGCGTCTCCTAAAAAAGTCCCTATAGGATATTGAACGTCTTCTTTTCCTGGACCTCCTAATAAACCTTCGTTGTACATATAAGAATATTCTGTATCGTAATCCGAAGGTTTTAAAACAGCTCCTCTATCTTTAAAACCTATTATCCCGCCATCAGCCATTTTTCTCATGCTGCCTGGATTTAATGAACCTACACCACTTTGCGCTAACATTGCTGGATTCATTTGAGGTGTAGGTGGGGGAGCGCCTACGCCAGCGGTAGGTTGAACTGGTGGCCTAGGTTGAGTTTGAGCCATGCTACGCAAGCCTGATGGCATTGAAGAAGTTGTTAAATCATCAGCTACTGTTGTAGCAGTTTTTTCTTTAGTGTATTTGTCACGTGTCTCTTTTCTTCTTTTTATTTCTCCTAATGCTAAATAACTAGGAACATCACCTGTAGGATTTTTTACATATTTAACAAGGTCTTCGTCACGAACGCCTTTTAATCTATCTTGTATTTGAATAATATTAGCCATTATTAACCCTTACCTAAAATGTTATATAGTCCAAGACCTGCTAATCCTAACCCACCAATCTGCGATGCCATACTAGGGGCTGGAGCGTACTGAGTTTGAGTAGAACCTAAAGCACCTGCAGTACCACGTAATATGTTAGATTGATATTCTAACAGTTTTCTTTGGTAGTCTTCTTCTTCTTTAAACTGTTGATACGCTAAATTATCTATTTCTTGCTGCATTGCCTGTTGCTCAGCGCCTGAAGCTGCTTGAGCTTTTAACCTTTCAAGGTTAGCCATTTGTTCAGTAGCACCTAATGCAGCTTGAGCTTGAGCACCTTGTAACCCTGCACCTAAACCGGCTAAACCTAAATCTTTTTGTAACCCTGCACCAAATTGTTGAGTTTGCGCTCCTAGTTGCTGCGCTTGTAAATCTCTTGCTTGATCTTGTGTAAATGCTTGTTGACCTCTTTGAAAAGCTTCTTGACTACCCGTAGCTTGTATAGCTCCTAATTGTGAAGCTAATGCTCGGTCCGCTTCACTTTCCATTAAAGCTTGCCTGCCACCTCCAAAAGTACCTCGACCTATTGAGCCCATACCTCTAGCAGATTTAGCAATATCACCTTGTCTTCTAGCTTCTGCTAGTTGTATATCAGTTACATTTTGTTGGTAAGGATCCATATAGGACTCAGCCACGCCCGGATCAGTAAATCTTTCTGTTGTAATTGCATCTGGTGTGTACCCTAAAGCACCGCCTATACCACTAGTAGCAGTTCCCGCTGCTGTCATAGAATCAGCTAAATTAGCTTCAGCAGTAGAAAACTGTCCGGGTGTACCCATACCACCTACTTCTGTTTGTACGGCAAGTTGCTCAGCTGTGAATGGTGAAATTCTTTCTCCAGTGTAAGGAGTAAACTCTTTAACTCCTGTGACATTACCAGAAGAATCTGTTTCGTAGGTTTGCTTTCCTGACTGTTTCATTAACTCTTCATAGAAAGGCTGTGCATACTCAGGTAAGTTAGTAGAGTATGAAGTAGATGTAGAAGGCGCAGGCGATCCACCTCCTCCTCCTTTACCTCCACCGTATTCAACTAATCCTGTTGCAGGGTTTATAGTTCCAGAACCGCCTACGGATTTAAGTAGTCCCGCTTCATAATCATTAATGTGAGCCAGACGAGTATCACCCATACGACCTTTGTCTGCAATATCTGCATAAAGACGTTTAATAAGCCATACTTTTAATCTATTAGGTATTAGTTTTAACAACATTTATATTACTCCACTGGTAATTCGTAAAATACGAGTCTTTTTATATATCCTTGTTTTTTCCACATCTTTTCCCAACCTGGTCTACCGTATGATTCTATTTTACTGCACCCTGTATCTCTTGCAAAACTTTGTAACTTAGGGTATCCATCTGGTAGCCATTCTTTAAAATTTTTACCGCCAGTAAAATGCAAAACTAAAGTTTTTGTTTGTGGGTAATCTAACACTTCTGTTATCCAAAAACCGTGAATACCTTTAGCATCAAATGCAATCCATAACTGTTGATCTTTAGTAAGAAGTCCTTCCAACATGTCGTCTGCAGTAAACCTACCAAAAGTATATTTAGCACATCTTTCAGCGTATTTTTTTACACTTTTCCAAACTTCAGCAATATGTTCTTTAGGAACAAGAGTTGTTTTCATTAAGCAGGCATAAACCCTTCTGGGTCTATTTCTGGTGCTTGTTTTTTCCTACCAGTCCTAGCCATTCTAACTCTGTCCATCATACTATAAAATTCTTCAGCTCCTGCTTCAGAAGAGCCATTACCAATATGACTTACTACATCAGCTGGAATTACAAACTCACCTTCTGATAAAGCAGCAGGTTGTTCTCCATTAATATTAGCAGGAATATCATCACTCATGCCATCACCTTGAACTGTTATATCGCCACCGCCCAAGTATCCTCCACTAGCTAATAAAGAGCTTTCTCTAGGTCTTCTCATCGGAGAAGGACCAGTAAAATCATAACCTCCTGTGCCTAAACCTACAGGAATTTTTCTACCACCAGGAGTCATGTACCCACCTCTATAATCATCATCAAAACTAGGATCAGGTGTAAATGGTACTGGTGGTGGTGGAAGTGTTCCTATACCACTGCGCACTGGAGCGGTTCTAGGTGTACCTGTAAACTCCATACCTGGACCTGTATCTAAATACGGTGTTGGGTCCATACCTAAAGTTGCCGCTGCGTTAGCAGGATGAACGCCACTTGCTACCATACTTTCAAAAGTTTCTGTGCCCGCGGGAGTGCTAATTGTCCCACCACTAATGCTATCAACAGCCTCCATTCCTGGACCTCCTGTTATACCTGACGAAGCACCTGCAATTGGTAATCCCGGAGATGAGCTTATACCTGTTACGCCTCCACCCTCTTCATATTTTCTTACTGCCCCTCCTTCATTACCTAACAAACCTCGAAGACCTATTCCAAATCTTCCACCTCCAGTGCTAGCAAAAGGGTCATTTAAATTTAAATTAGTAACTCCAGCTAAGTTAAGCTGTCCTTGAGGACCTCTAAATCTATTATCTTCAAACTGCTCCATATTTATTGGGTCACCGTATATATCACTCTCTTCAAGACCGCTCATTATACCGCCGGCAATAGGAGTACCCATTTTTAATGCTAAGTCCATATTATCTAAAGGCACTCTGTTTGTATATGGTGTTCCATCCGGACCTACAACAACATTGTCTCTACCTAAAATGTCCTTAGCTCTATCAATTCCCCCCTCAGAAAAGAAGTCTTTTACTCCACGCCCTGCTTGGCTTGTACCTTCTGAAAAATTATTAGCTGCTGTAGTCATAAAATCAGGTTTAGGGTTTCTAATTAAAGAATTATTCATCATAGACGTGTCAACTGTAGGTGCAGTAGTAGGAGGGGTGCCTCCAGTTATAGCTTGATTAGCGCCCAGGTTATTAGAAAACATACCACTGGTATTAGTTGTAGGATTAAATCCTGCTGTTATAGGGTTACTAACACCTAAATTGTTACCTGCAGAAAACATTCCTTGCGGAGCAACTGACTCTGCACCAAAACCCATAGTTCCGCCGCCAGCTTTAGTAGCTATATCTTGTGCAATAACATCTCCTGTTATTTCACTTGTAGCAACACTAGGAGCAGCAGATGCTCCTAACTGACTAAATGAATTAAATAAACTAGATCCTCCACCGGCACCTAAACCAGCCATTAAACCAGCCCCTATATCTCCTTCAATTAAAGTAGTAGCTCCTCCTACTAAAAGCCCTGTCATTAGAGGACTTAAAGCCCCTCCGCTAAGTGCTGTTAAAGCCCCTCCTGCAATCATAGGTAAAAATCCACCTAAATTAAAAGCTTCAGGCATACCAGTTTTAGGATTGATAGTTAGTTGTGTGCCGTTAACACTAGCAAGTCTTTGTAAACCAGCTACTTCTTGTGGATTAACGTGCATTAACATAGAATCGCCGTTACGACCTAAAGAAGCTAAACCCTGTGCTGTATTAGAATATTGCATGTAAAGTCCTGTTTATTAAGTTGTATAATATCATGTAATGTGTTAGTTATAAACCGTTTTATACGGCTTCAGCCCCAGATATAGTAATAGAAAGTCTAGTTGCATCTGACACTACTTGTATGGTATCTCCGGGGTCAGTTATCTGCAATCCAGACCAATGTAAATACTCTTGTTTAGC
>JGI24006J15134_10001262_pt1 | contig 14570 bp, 38 predicted proteins | sample LinPmetageLP53_FD_15134 | JGI IMG/M metagenome (IMG submission 15134) | reverse complement strand
ACCTGTTGTCTTATCTGTGAATGCATATTCGTGAACCTTTGCGCTGGCCGGGTTGAGAGCCTCTGGATAATACTCAGCTACGTACTGGTCATACATATCTATAGAGGCACTATTGATAAAGTTACTAAGAATTCTATCGTCGTCGAAGGCAGCTTCTATTGTGTAAGGCTCGGCTACGTCATCTACTGTGAATGTATATAATGTTAGCTCGCCGTTATTAGTTACGTCGAACTTATAAGGTTTATCGAAGGCTTCTGTGATGTTGTGATAGTCTTTAAAGTTCATGTACGTTCTCCCATGCTTTTAACATCATAGGTACTGCAGCGACTCTAGATGGTTGCTCAGGGAAGTTATTATCTCCAGTTTTAATTTCTTTAGTTGGTGCAAAATGTTTAAGAAGTACAACCACGTCATCTGCTATCACAAACTCTCCAATTGCTCTTTGTATACCAACATCTTGCCATACATCAGAGTAATGTTCCATCTTGGCTTTTACATAATCTAGATATTCCCCAGCTCCTTCCATTTCCCATCCCTCTTCATCAGCTATATCCCGAGCTATACCCATAACGTAATCAACCATCGGCTGTACCTTTTCGTCTGGTACCTCTCCAAAGGATCTTAATACTAAGTGATCCGAGCTATGGTCTCCTGTAACCATCACTAAAGTATAGTGAAATTCTACATTGTCCTGTTCTCTATTTAAATAATACGTTTTAAAGTTCATATGTTATACTGTTGTTATTTCTTTCCTCCAAAGTACTCTGCTGCATGTCCTTCATCAATAAGCATTTGATTGTAGCAGGTTTCAAGTTGTCCGAAATCATTATCACGGTACAATGTTCCAAGAAGTCTACCGTACTTACCTTTCTTGTCGATAGATGTTTCGACAATAAATTCATTTTTACCTTCTTTTATCATCTCTTTTAATCGAGCCTTAGCAGCCAAACCACGCTTTTTCTCTTCTTTGTCTCTTGTTCGGCTTTCTGGAGCATCGATACCGTAAAGGCGAATTCTTTCTTTCTTGTAGGTATTAAAACCGCAATCGATCATTGCGTCTACTGTGTCTCCATCCACGACTCTTATTAATTTTGCTCTGTATTGATACATTGAAACGTCATTATCTCTTAGGTACTAATTTAAACTCTCCAATATCTTTGCCAGTCTTGTCAGGCCATAATACCTTTACTTGATAAGTACCTCTTTCCCCAGGTGCTTCTACATCGTAGCCCATTCTTCTTAAAAGTCTCTCCATTTGGGTACGAATTCTTATCATATTACCAGGGCGAGGGGTACCATCTCTATCTACAGTTGAAATGCGATCTTCTACATCATGTATATTAACTATAAGATCTGTCTCAGTTTCGTCCCATGTACCTCTAATAATATCTTCTGGACCAGCCTCATCTACCACATCTTCATTAGGGTGTAGGATACTGTTACCAAACTCACTCTCTCTCCATGCTTGATACTCAGTGAACTCTTTACCATAGTGATGAGGTTCAGCAACAACATCAGCGATATTAAGAGGAGTGTACAATGCATCTCCATCTTCATTTGTGCGCTTGGCCATCCATTGTAAGAACATTACAAAGTCATCAGAAGTAACTTCAGGTACCTCTGACTCTGTTACCAAACTTTTATATACTTTATCTATACCAGCTTTAAAATTTTTCATATCAACCAAATTTATTAGGATTTAAATTAGAGTGCTTCATGTACTGCTCAGTATTATATTTGCGAACCTCTGCGACTTGATCAGTAGCTTCAGTGGGATAATCTGTAGTATTATCAGTAGGTGGCAAATCTTCCCTAATCTTAGTAGAATCTTCTTGTTGTGAAGCTGTTACAACTCCCTCTTGAGTGGCATAACCTTTAACTTCAACAACAATAGCAGGGGTCGCAGAATTGCCAGATTGAATAACTAATGTATTTTCGTCTGTGTCGTGCCATTTGCATCTCTCTTGCAACGACTCAGCTAACTCATTAGCAGCAGCTGTAACTAACTGTGCAACCGGATCAACTTCAACTATAGGTGGAGATTCTTCTGCCTCTCTCTCACTTTGACTTTTAATAACTGTACGATAGCCTTCAACAATAGAGCTCATAGAATTATTTATTCTATCTTACGTAATTACCTGAGGTTCTTTGCTAATTTCTAAATGTTCTTTGAGTTTCTCGAGCTGATCAGTATAGCTTTGAATGACCCAGCCATCGTTATGGTAAGAGCTAGCTTGGAGCTTCCACTCTTGTATAGTAGATATTATGTCTTGTAGTGGTACTTTATTATTCATATAATTGTTCTTCGCTTATGTGTTTTACATTGTCATCGTCAATATTATTGTGTATCCATCTCTGACGATCTTTATAATCTAACTTCATAAAGTGACTTACTATAATCTCTCGTACAGTGTGTGTTGGAATATCTATTTCTACTCCAAGCTCTTTTTGAGCCATCTTATCCCAATCGAATGCTATTTTAACTTTCATCTATAATTATATCTTCAGCAATTACATACACAGGTTTAGGAAAGAGTTCTTCTTGAATATCTTCCGCCTCTTTAAATTTAAATATCTTTTTTAGAAGTTTACGTACCATATCGATTCCTTTTCTTTTTTAGTTAAATTAATCTTACCAGCTCCATTTGGCTCTATATAAATTGCCGTCAACTCATTCCTAAGTCCTTTAGTAATTGCCATATTAATCGCATGATGGCTAGTAGAGCCTTTAGCTTTAATCTTAAAGTAAACAACTCCTACAGCTACACCCTCTGCTTTAGTTTCATTCTCTTTACCCTTCTTAAAGCTTTCTGTAAACGATAATGGATTAGCTCGAGCATGCAATAAGCTCATATAAGCTTTATATGACTCAGCTAGATTATCACAATCATAATTACGTCTCCAATGTTGTTTTTGTCCAGCTGTAGAATCCATTCCACAAAACTTGAGCCACTTCTTAAATTTACTAAACCCATCTAGGGTTAAAAACCTCTCACTAAACATAGCATAGTCAGCGTCAGAGAAAAGAACAGTTCGTTTATAACCATCAGGGCGAGAGGCATCCAGCGGTGCACGCGGACAAGGTGGTAAACATTTCTTAATATCTTCTTTTGTAATTATTTGTGGTTTCATACTACTGGTAGTAATACTGGTGCGATCCCATTTTTAGTATTAAATAACTCCTTTACCTGCTCATATTTCTCGATTACATGAATGTCGTCGCGTCGAGTTTCTAAAACAGTTCCACCTCCATGAGGTACTGCTCTAAAAGTGAGTATCTTCTCTAAATTCACAACTATTTTTCTAGTTGCGCCCTGTTGAATACCACCTGTAATTAATTCAGTAAATTCTGCATACATTATAGTTATTTATCTCCCTTCTTCTGTCGATCTATAGCATCCTCTACTGTAAAAGGAACAAACGGGTCCTTAAGACTATCATCTTGGCTTATGTCATTAAGTAATTTCTTCCGTATTGTCTTAAACGGAATAAACTTTCCTTTCTCAAGATGGATTGTTTGTTTGTCTTTAGGTTTAAATTTATCTGTCATATTTGATCTCTTCTACTTTAGTTTTATTCTTCTTGGCGCACTGCTCTGCTAATTCTTTGTCATAAAAAATACTAATACCACCTTTTATTTTAACTCGATAATTCATGCTTTTATACCGCACAGAGCTTCCATCCATGTCTCAGGGTGTTTCTTATACTCGTCAAACTCTTCATAGAGTTCACCTAGCTCTTCATTAATCTTAGAGTATGGAAATAACTGAGGAGAGAAACTATGAATACTATCTACACACTCTTGTACAGTTGTAAAGTCTAGTTCCTTTCCAATTCTAATTGCTTCTTCTAGCTTCATGTCTACTCAAAATGTTCAGCTTCACATTCAACACAAACGTAACCGCCAATAGCTTCTTCATATTCCAAAGCACCACCACATTCACAGTCACCGCCGCAAATAGCATCTTCTCCGTATATCTCTATTACATCCATTTAATTTTTTTTCACCTTAAGAAACTTTCTATTAACTAGACATGCAACTAGATCATTGTCACTTTTAACAACCTTTTTTATCTTTTTTCGAGTTGACCGAGTTGACCGAGTTACCTTTTTCTTAGATGTCTCATTGCTCGATTTACTACTTAGGGGTTTAGGTGGCCCTAAACGAAGTTTCGTTCCGAGCTTAGAAATAGCAGAGAATGATACTTTCGGCAGCATACTTCCCACGCTAGCGCCAGGTGTATTTGCAATCAATGTAATCGTTTTACATCCTCGGAAAAAATCCGAAACATCAGCCGCAGCTTGTCTTCCATTATCACAAAGTCCGGTATCAACTTGATTGGGTGAAACGTACGGGTCATGTATCTTTTCTATAATTACTTCCCATTGGTTGTAGAGAGTACAATAAATTTGCCCGATTATCTCTTCTCCAGCAGCTGTAATAATTGGACAACTGTCAATTAAGTGTTCACATTGTTCTGTATCTTTTGGGAGCTCACCGGTTGTTGATATACCTGTAAACGATTCGTGTTTACCGTGAGTACCGTGTGGCTTTTTTACCTGTGTTTTTGCGTGTTTAAAAATGAACGCACCCTTGTCTTTAATCTTAGTCATACTCAAAATCTCCTTGTCTTTAGTCTGCTCGTTTCTGAAAGTTTTTATAAACTCTATGACTATCAGTTGTACAAGAGTATGTACTCGTCTCATCTATCTCAACAGGGCCGTTGTGAGCGATTAACTGATGAGGTAGATACCTATCAATCTCAAGAACCTCTCCAACCTCTACAATATGGCTCTCAGTCTCTGCAGTCGAGGTATCTAAAGTATCTACTCTTAAACAACCAACTCTTACATAAAACGTCTCATGTTTATTAATATGATAATGCATTGACGTTGAACAGCCTTCATTAATAGAGATAATTTTACTACAATAATCTTCTTCTTCGTTGTTCGCTCTACATATCTCATATCCCCAAGATTTATCGGTCCGCGTTGCTTCAAGTTTCCAATCGATATATTTCATTTATCTATTAATATTATATATACTAACTTCAATAATTCAACATATAAAATCAGCTCTGAAATTGACTTCTTCTCTTAAAAGACTCCCATGTAGGTTTAGGCTCTGGGAGGTCCTTCCATTTCTTAAGCAATACTTTTCTCTTTTCTATATTCATGCTTCTTAAAGCGTCGTAATATGGGCTTGTCATTTTATAGGGANCGTTTTACTTCCATTAAACATTCTAAACATAAACTTAACGCCCGATCGNGTTTAATGTGAGAGGCTTTGAGCTCATAAACTTCATCAAACTCTCTAGCATCTTTACAAAAATCACAATTGATATACTTTCCATTATTAAATTTGCTTTTAAATTTTTTTACTTTCTTCATTAGTCTTTGTAGTTTACTATAAACGCTAACTTGCCTGTCTTTTTTAAGAAAGCAAACGACAAATCCTCACAGGGAATATCAATGTAAGCATACTCAGATGCACTACCATCGCGCTGGTCAACTCGATCGTGACTGATCTTATAGTCATCCTTTGATCGAAACTGTGACGTGTTTGGTTCTATGTTCTGTAGAACTTCTAAGAACTGATTGAAGTATTTTGTATTCCTCACAACACAATAATTATAGTGAAGCTAGAGAGAATTACCACAACTCAATTATTCGAAAGAAGCATTTACCAGGTAGTAACTGGTACCAATGAAACAACGGGCTAGTTGTTTCGGTACCAACAGAACCAAAATTATACAAATTAGTCCAAGCTATCATATCAGGAGAGTATTGAACAGCATACATAATAAACGGATTTATATTTGTGCACTTAAAATGTATACCTCCAGCGGAACCATATGGTTGCCCAGTTGCTTTGACTACCTTTTGATATACGCGATGAATTTCTATTTTTGGAGCTGCACTCACCACAGTACAAAAAGACAAAAGAAGTATAATCGATTTCATATCTGTTTCTCTAATTTATCGATAAGTCGGCTTACTGACGCTGTCGGGCTTGACAAATTCGATGTCAAGATATTGTACAACTGATTACAGTCCCCTCGAGTCAATTTAATATCACTCGGGAGCTTCTCCCATTCCTCGAATGATAGTTGTGCTGGCTCAGCAATACCATGCACATATACATCCTTTTTCGCAACTGGGCCACGTGGGTCTCCGCGCCGTTCTAATTTACTATCGTAAGTCAATTTCATTTCTATTTCCTCGCGTTTGGATCACTCTCGTTATTTTTATAACCTTCGTTGTATTGTGCTAACTCGTCTGGTCGCATATCCTTTTCTTCTATTAAAGGAGAATCATAACTAGCTCCAGTATACATATGAGGATTACGGCCTCGACCGTACCAGCTGTCTGCTGTTCCTCGATCATATGGGCCACCGTGTCTCATTTCAAAATATGTTTTCATCTCTAACAACAAGATAATTATATCGTATCTAGAGAGTACGTCAAGCCCAACCTAATGGATTTTCTGTTAAGTCAGGCATACCGCTAACTTCCTGATCCACATTACAATGGAATGTGCTCCGAGAATCTNTAGGTTCTATACTTGGAGGTGGGNCACCTGCTTCAACTAGCTCTTCAGAGCTAACTGTTGCGAATCTGGAGCTACTGCTCTCAGCCGTAAGGTTTTTATAATCGTTCACTATCATCTCTAACAACGCCATAATTATAGCGTCAAATAGGGAAACAGTCAAGCTCTTTCTCCGGATAGTTTACTTTACTCTAGTAAAGATTTGTTACTTTACCGGTAAAGTTATGGTAAAGCCCAGTTCAATAGGAAATTTCCATAAAAATATAGACTATTTTGTTTAAAATTAATAAATATTTAAAACATATGACACCTGAATTTGATAAAGTTTGTGAAGGGCTTTGGGATAATATTAATAAAGCTAAGAAAAAGGGTAAAGTTTCTAGTAAATGGAAAAACGATCCTAAATATAGAAAGCAAATGAAGAAGCAAGCCGATAAAATATCAGCAACTAAAGAAGGTATACCAGATTCAGTAGAGAAGGAAGCTGCAAGATGTACCAAAACCACAAAAAAAGCTAGCAGTACCTCTAAAGGTAAGAAGTGGATGAAGTGCGTTACGAATCCAGATGGTAAAGGTCACAAGAGAATTCATTGGGGCCAAAAAGGTGTCAAGGTGTCAGGTAAAGCTAATACAAAAAGAAGAAAGAGCTTTAGAGCTCGTCATAAATGTAGTACAGCTAAAGCAGGTACCCCTAGGTATCAAGCGTGTAAGGACTGGTAATTATTTTGCTTTAGGAGACACAACATGTACTCCAGATCCTCTACCGGTATACTTTCCATATGGATTTAGACGTCTATAATCTTTAAAGTTATCCTCGCTAACGATCTGACAATCTCCAGCAGTCTTATGGCCATATACCATAATACCTTTGCGATTACTTTGACCCCGACCAGAATAAGCACATACTTTACATACTCGGAGGCTTAATTGAATTCGTTCTAGTTCAATAGAACGACCACATATACATTTCATGGTTTATTATAACGATTAGGGTTTAAGATAAGTAGTCGCTTAATATACCGTACCTCATACCCAGCTTTTTTTATTAGTTCGATTATTGTTTTATTTTTTAAATAAAAGATTTTACCATCTCTCTCTACAAAGTCAACATACACTAATTGTTTATTAATATCAAACGAAACATGTTTAATATTAATTTCTTTTTTAAGATATATATTAATACCATTTGCGCATATAGGGCAAACTAAACCAGGTACCTTTATTTCTATATCAGCATTAATTGGATTATTAGGAGTTGAGTTAGCTATAAAAACTATTCCCGACCCTATTAAGAGACCAATTACTGCTACTAACTTCCACCACCGCGAATAATTAATTTTTTTAATATTATTATTCATTAAAAAGATACTTTTAATACATCTATTTCAATACCGCCAAGCTCGTTACGATCAGGTAGGGCAACTCTATTTACATCTAAATCGGCTCCAGTTCTATTTGGCATCCAATCATGCTTGACAGTATGACAACCACTAGAAAGGAAGATAAGTAAAATAAGGAAACAAAAGAATACTCGTTGTTCTAAGCTCATGTTATTCATTATATTATATCTCTAATTATTAGCAAGCATTTCATATGCTTGCTTAAGCTGAGCGTATTCCTCACTACCATCATCAGATAATTGATCTATACTTAATGGAGTGTTGTGCAAAGTCTCAACATATTCATCTTCCGCTCGACGCGCTTGGCTTTCAGCTTGACCAAACTCTGAATTAGATTTAGCATCTGACAATTCCTTCATCTTCTTTTCAGCAGCAGCAAATGCCTCTTGATCTTCTGCTTTACGAGCTTCAAACTTCTTTCTAAATACTTGACGATAAGCAACATCTAACTTCTGATACTCAGCATAATTATGCTTAGCTTGAAACTCTTCTGTCTCGTACACTCTATCCCGGAAGCTATCAGGCCCTCTACCGTTTTCATCTCTATTGACAAACCTAACTAAACTATCAGAAATGTCTTGTATAGCTTTATCTCTACCATCTGACGGGCCACCTAAACCATACTTGTTACCGAAGTAAAGATTAATGTATGTACTCTTATCGAGTATTTGTTTAATAGTGTCTCCTTTAAATCGCTGTAAGAAAGAATTAAGAGGTTCTCCAGCTTGTGGTACTAATGCTGTTTCATTATCTTCAAAAAATGTCTTAAACGGTTTCATATCAACAACTCATTCATTATAGCGTATCCGGACAATCAATCCAGCCCTATCTCTTAAATATTTATATGATCGCGTGTTCTAGATGTAAGAAAGGGTACTATTTCTTCTTCTTTGCCTTCTTAGCAGGTATATTAAGCTCCCTATCTCGTAATATAACTGCTCGCTCTGCTCGACGTACAGTCTTATCAGATGCGTAGTCATATTTGTTTTTCAAAGCTGATAAGTACTTGTTTGCTTCGTCAACAGTTTTAGCTCTTCTGATGTTATCTATCATTCCCATATCATATTATTATAAATACTTCTAGAAGAATGGCAAGCCCTCATCCAATTATTTTCTTCGAAGGTATAGTGTGCCCTCCCTCCGAAGAGATGGCTCTTAGAACTGTTTGTTTGTATGTATCTACATTTATAAGAAAAGATGCAGAGTTTCTTTTAGAAACGCATAAACATAACAAGGATATCTATTACAAATGGATAAAGGAACTACACTTAACTGACTTTATATCTGAGGTTGTCGAGGTCGAAGAAGAAGTATATGGTCTAAGAATAGGTGACCAAACAAAAAAGAGACCCTATCTTTCATTTGACAGGGTCTCCTATGATAACCTACAACAGATTATCGGTATATTATCGTAAGTTACTTGTTAGCAATTGTTCGTAATTCAGTATGGATCTGAAAAATAACTAACATTAACTCCGCGTAAATACGAACTACAATTGGTCCTAATATAACCATACCAATGCCCGTAAAGAGGTCTGCCGTAAATGCTGTAAACAGACCCACGATAACAGCAAGGACTGCTCCGATATAAGATAAAATCTTAAGTATACCAGGAGTAATCATGTATTCATAATTTAAGAATGCTTTCATAAAGACTATTATACCCACGGCATAGAATTATGCAACGTGGGTATAATTTTTAGAAAAGGTAATACTTACTTCTTATGTCCGTGACTCATTTCATCAAGGACTTTTAAGTCAGCAGTATCAATAACTTCTGTACCATGCTCAAAAGTAATAGCATACCAAGAGACATGACCTTCATCATTTGGCTCTGCATGTCTTTCTGAAATAGTAGTACCTACTCCGAACTTAACATGTTCTACTTTAGTAGCACACAGATGTTCTTTGCCTTGAGATTTTCTAATAGCATTAGCTCTCTTTTTTTCATAACCGTCAATATCTCCATCATCATCGATGTCAGCCTTATCGCGATCTCCTTTACTACCCTTAACTCCTTCGTTGTATGCTTCATTTAATTGATCAATGAAATTGCTCATAAAAGTATTTATTCAATTTAAGCTTTTGTTCTCTAAAAAATAAAAAAACCTCCCGAAGGAGGCTTGCACGGATTAACCCGTTAATTAAAGAGCAGTGTCACCAGTCTCACCTGTACGAATTCTAGTCGCACTTTCAATTGAACTGACAAAGATTTTACCATCCCCAATTTTATCTGTAACAGCAGTGGCAGCAATAATCTTAACTGCAGCATCAGCATCAGCATCAGGGACAACAAGTTCGATTTTTAACTTAGGTAAAAAGTCTACTACATACTCGCTACCTCTATATATTTCTGTGTGTCCTTTTTGTCGACCGAAACCTTTTATCTCAGTGACTGACATACCAATAATATTTTCCGCAGCAAGACCATCCTTTACCTCGTCTAATTTAAACGGTTTAATAATTGCTTCTATTTTTTTCATATTACTTAAATTCTGGATATGCCTCTTGACCGTGCTCAGCTAAATCTAAGCCCATTGACTCCTCTTCTTCGGATACTCTCCATAAATGGCATGCCTTCAGACAATGAGCTAAAGCGAATGACAATACAAAAGCAACTGCACAGAAAGAAAATGTACCTATTGCTTGACTTATTAAACTAGCGCTACCCCAAATGCCTACTGCGAGTGTTCCCCAAATACCACACACCCCATGCACTGAAATAGCACCAACAGGATCATCAATCTTAATCTTGTCAAAGAATATAATCGAAAAGACAACTAATGCACCTGCTATAGCTCCAATTAATACAGCCGCCCAAACAGATACTGCATCTGCACCAGCTGTAATACCAACTAGGCCTGCTAAAATACCATTGAGGGCCATTGTTAGATCTAATTTCTTAACGAAGAGCCAACTGGTTAACATTGAAGCAAGACCACCAGCACATGCAGCAAGAGCTGTTGTAGTAAATACTAACCCTAACGGTCCAGGATTAGCTGAGAGTACTGATCCACCATTGAACCCGAACCATCCAAAGAACAATAAAAATGTTCCAATAGCTGCTAGCGGTAAATTATGTCCGAGGATTGGCTTAATGTTACCGTTAACATATTTACCCTTACGTGCCCCAAGCACTAACACAGCAGCAAGCGCAGCAAAACCTCCGAACGCATGTACAGCAGACGAACCAGCAAAATCATAAAACGGTGTCGATAATGTCGATAACCAACCACCACCCCAATGCCATGAACCAGCGATTGGATATACTAAGCCAACTAATACTGTCGCATAAATAAAGAAGCCTTTTAAATTAATCCTCTCTGCTACTGCTCCTGATACAATAGTAGCAGCGGTTGCTGCAAACATTGCCTGGAAGATAAAGTCACCATACCCTGTCATTGCTAGTGACAGACCACCATAGCCAAATGTACTACCCCCACTAGCATTAAGGTCTCCAATTGGACCTCCTATACTAAGCCACCCATTAAAGGCTCCTGGGTAGTGGGTATTAAATCCTAATAAAGCGTAAGTAAGAATACCTATACAAATAATGAATATGTTTTTATATAAAATATTTACTGCGTTCTTTGCTCTACATAGACCTGACTCAAGAGCCGAGAAACCTAAATGCATAAGGAATACTAAGCCAGTAGCAATTACTGTCCATAGCATGCTAGTAGTAAAAAAGTCAAACGCATATGATTGATCTCCATGAGAAGATACTAGTGCGTCGTAATCTGCTTTATGCTCTATAACATTGTTAGTACCGAATGCAGTATTCGGGTCAAACTCTGCTAGCGCTAACTGAGAACCTAATAATAATAGGCTTATAATAGTTATTGTTTTTATTAATCGTGAGATCATATATTAATATTATACTCACTGAGGTCTAATAATCCATTTTTATACTTCTCAAGATAACACCAACGACAAATCAACAATATCTCTAATTATTTTTCTTGGTTTTCTTGTTGTACGGTTTTAATTCTAAGGTTATCAACGTGAGCTTCTATTTTCGCCATATCCTTTTCGATAAAACCTAGTCTCATATTTTGCTCAGCGTCATCAGGTAATGCACCGAGTTGACCAAGCGGCCATTTAACTCTAAACTCTGAATTAAGCGACACACTATCTTTCATCCGGAGAACATCTATCTCCAATTGAGAAATTCTCGAGGTTAAACCAAAATACCCCCACACAACCATTGCTGCTACTATTATAATTTGTATAAGCCATTTAATATTAATACCCATACTAGTATCTTGATTTAATTCAAAACCTGCTCCTTTATCAGTCATATAATTATTTATATTAAACAGGTACCCTTTTAATTTCTTTAAGTATATCTTACTTATTTTATTAATCTCTGTACATAAACAAGAAAAAAGGACCGGCTTTACGCCGGTCCTATCCCCATGTTGTTGTGAGAGAAGTAGTTACTTCTTCTTTGTTTTCTTCTTCTTTGCTGTACCAGCAGAATCCTTCTTAATTCCTCCCGCGGTTACAGCAATCTTAGAACCTGGAACACCAACTGTTAGCTTAGGTGTCTTAACTCCAACCTTAATAAAAGGTAAAGAGACACTTACACCACTAGTTGAAGCGGATCCAGATACAGACGTACCAGCTTCCGAGCCAAGCGTAACACTTGGGACAGGAACTGATAATGTTTGACCAAATAAAGTCAAACTAGGAGTGGGGCCGAACTTAGCTCCAAACCATCCAGCACTTGCAGTCGAACTGCTAGCCACTAATGTGGCGATTAATAATGTAACTATACTTTTCTTCATAATTTACTTAAATATTTATTAAAGGTGCCTCAATTTTCTACGTCTCAACTTATCATTTAGAGTAGTATTTAAATGACACAAACAATATTTCGTCAAAGGACATTCATCACAAACATCATAGCTAGCAATATCCGGGCGGTGACAAGTACCACCATTGTGACCTCCAGTCATACTTTCTACCCACACCTTAAAATCAGCTTCAGTTGTAATAGCCATATTTAATATTATATAGTATCTAGTCTAAGACAGCAACACCTTTTTTCTGTACTACTTTCATAGAACAGTCATTAGCAAAGTGAATAGCTTCTTTAATGCTTTCTGTCTGTACATACTTCATAACCAATCCACACATAAAAGTATCTCCTGCTCCAGATAAGTCGAGCACGTCTACAATACTAACCGGGAACACTTCATCATTATACATACAACCTTCTGATCCTAACGTAACAATAATCTTATCTTTCCAATCAGATGGATTAATATTATCTTTTGTTGCGTTCCACTCTGGTTCATTTATTTTAATGAACGCGACATCTTTAAGAAATAAGTCTATTTTTTTCTTTGTGTCAACAAACACTATTGGATGAGATTGACAGATAAATTCTATACTAGAATGGTTGAGATAACCTTTCCCGTAATCAGAAATTATAATAGCATCCCATTTCTCTTCAGCCTTACTTAACAACATACGAAGATCTTGAGGGAGAATACATTTTACCATAGGCTCTATATCCACCCTAAGGAGAGTATGATTAGTCTTCTCGTCAATGTATTTTTTCTTACAAATAAACTCCTCATTAAATTTTGTATGAACATTACAACCCCATTGCTCGAGCTGTCTAGCTACATTACCAGCCATTCCATCTGTATGAATAGCCTTAGTAGCCACAAATACAGGTGCTGGAACATCTGGACATAACCGATCTACAGTACCATAAGAGTATTGATCTGAACACTTATCACCGATAACAAGTATTCTTGGTTTACTGAAACGCATGAATATATTATAGCTTATCCATAAATAATTACAAGTGACTAATTTAAAGAAACTAGAGCGCCTCACCCAACAGCTAGAGCTACATGAGAACGATTTTATTGATTATGTCACGTGCGCCAATTATTCAATTATACTAGTATCTGAAGCAGGAAGAATTAAATGGTGCAATGACTTCTTTCAAATGTCATTTGACGTGGATCGGGGAGACGTCCACAATAAGGGTCTAAGTACTATTCTTGGTGTAGATGTTTTAACTCGAAAGAAAAAAACATTAACAATTCAACTGAACGGAACAACACATACAGTAAAAACAACAGACTTAATGCGCTCCGGTAAGTTAATACACAAGAAAGTAACTCTTATACCTCATGAAGAAGACTGAGTCAGCTAAATTAGAAAACGGCTCTTGGGCTGAATGGAGAAGGTTAGTACTCAGCGAGTTAAATCGACTTGATGGAGATATATCTGAACTTCAGAAGAACCAAAAGCGCATAGAGTTACAAGTAGTTACACAGCAAACTAAACTAGTTATGTATGGTACAATTGGTGCCGGTGCAATTGGTTTTATTACATCCTTAATAGCTCATTTTTTAACTAAGTAGCTCTTACCTTTCGTAGAAAACAAATGAAGACAGAAATAGCGTCAAAGAACTTAATTCTAGACGCATATTCTGATTCTCGTTAAACGTTACCTGTGCCGACGTTACCGTCACCAACGTTACCGTCATCAGGCGGACATAAAGACTGAGTCTCTGTGGTTGCACTACCAACACCGACGTTACCACCACCGACGTTACCACCACCGACGTTACCACCACCGACGTTACCACCAC
>JGI24006J15134_10001259_pt1 | contig 14588 bp, 6 predicted proteins | sample LinPmetageLP53_FD_15134 | JGI IMG/M metagenome (IMG submission 15134) | reverse complement strand
AAAGTTGGTAATCAGGTTCAGTTAAATATATTTGAAAAATATATGAGTGATCTAAACCAACAACTACGTATACCAGAAAATGATAGCGAATATGCTAACAGGGTAAAAAATATTAATGAAAAAATTGATATTTTTAAAAGAATAGGTGCGGCTGCATATGATGCACCTTATTTTAACTTACCAACAACAACTACTACACAAACTGCAACACAATCGTTTACAGTTCCAGCGGCTCCAAACCCAGCCACAAATACACAATTTACAATAACAACATGGTCGATAGCTCAATCTCAAACCGCTTTAATAAAAGTGCGTAAAAACGGAGTTTTACAATCATCACCAGGCGCTTACTCTTTCAATAGCTCAAATAACATAATTACTTTTGTTAATGCACCATCTGTTAACGATGTTGTTTCAGCAGAGTTATATCCTTCAGACTTTTATAGATTAGGTACGGTTATATACAAAGACACTACTTTAGTTCAAATGGTAGATCGTAATGAATTTTACTTGATTCAAAAATCACCATTAACATCCGCTACACAAGCGCAGCCTATATTTTTATATGAAGATGAAAAGCTACAGGTTTTTCCTACAACTATAATTTCTGATATTAATGTTTCTTACATAAAAAAACCTAATCAAATAAACTGGGGATATAATGTAGGTGGCTTTGGTCAATATATCTACAGTCCGTCTGCGTCTGTAAATTTCGAACTACATCCGTCAGAGCAAGTTGATTTAATATCAGGTATATTAGTATACTCAGGTGTTATAATACAAGATCCTACCATAATACAAGTAGCATCGCAACAAGTACAACAAGAAGACATAAATGAAAAATCATAATAAAATATGGGATTAATAACTGAATCAAACCAACAGTACTACGCAGGTTCTCAAAAGTTCTTATCATCGGCAGGGGCTGGTCAAACATTTACAACTACGTTTGATACTGATTTAGTATTTGGTAGTAACGACCCGTTGCAAACTAATTATGCTTTAAATAATTTTAAATTATATACAGCTTTACCAGGTGTTTTAACATATACTGAATATGTACTACCATATACAGTTGCTAATAACGTAATAACTATAAACGGAAACTTAACAGCTAATACAAGTATAGTAGTTCAATTAAAATCTTTAAACGGAGGTCAATATGGAAATAGAGACGCCTTTGGTCAAGCTGTTGAAGATAACTATGATAGTTACTCTTACATAAAATTAAATGATGTTATAAACAATTTTCAAGTAGCTTATGTGGGTACAGGTAAATTAATACCTAGCTGCAAAAGAACAGATATCATATTTCATGCTAAAAGAGGTTTACAAGAATTTAGCTATGATACATTAAATAGTGTAAAGTCTCAAGAATTAAATATACCACCAAGTTTAAGTGTTATTATACCTCAAGATTATGTTAACTATGTTAAAATGTCTTGGATAGATAATATGGGCATTAAAAGACCTATATACCCAGCAAACAATTTAACTATAAATCCTTACTCAACACCTATACAAGACGATTTAGGAACACCTACTCAAGACAACTTTGGAGAAAACACAGAAGGTACTTCAATAACAGAAGAAAGATGGTCTAAAGCAAATGATAATTTAATAAATGGTAGAGATATAATAGATGATTCTGCTTTTGCTTTTGATGCTTATGGAAGATTTGATGGTATAGATAGAAGTCTTGGTCAACAATATGGTATAGATCCACAGTACGCAAATATGAATGGTTGGTTTACTATTAATCATAGAGAAGGAAAATTTTCTTTTTCAAACGATTTAGTTGATAAGTTAATAGTTTTAGAGTATATTTCTGATGGTCTTGCTTATGATCTAGAAACTAAGATACCAAAGATGGCGGAAGAAGCTATATATGCTCATATAAGTCACGCTATAATAGCTTCTAGAATAAATCAACCTGAATATATAGTTAGAAGATTAAAGCAAGAGAGAAGCTCTAAATTAAGAAATGCAAAAATAAGATTATCAAACATTAAGCTTGATGAAATAGTTCAAACAATGAGAGGTAAATCTAAATGGATTAAACACTAGAATTAAATGGCTGAAATCAAAAACACTTTTCTTAAGGGAAAAATGAATCAAGATCTTGACTCTCGTATTGTACCTAACGGTGAATACAGAGAAGCTACAAATTTATCTATAAGTAGATCAGAAAGCTCTACTGTAGGTGAGTTTGAGAATATTTTAGGTAACTCAAAGATATCAGATTTAATTGATATAACAGGATCAAATGCAAATGTAGAAATAATAGGATCTATTGTTGATGAAAACTCTAATACAGTCTATTTGTTTGCAACAGATCATGATTCACCTAGCGGAGTAAGAGCTTCTAATTCGGCTAAATGTTATATAGTAAGTGTAGATTTAAGCGCTGTTAACCCACCTAATGTTTTAGTTCAAGGCTCTTTTCTTAACTTCAACAAATCTTTTGTATTCTCAGGTATTAACTTAATAGAAAATTTATTATTCTTTACAGACAACCTAAATCAACCAAGAAGAATAAACGTAAATAGTGCGTTAACAACAGGTTATTACACTACTGAAGATCAAATATCTGTAGCTAAGTTTGCGCCGTGGGAACCTATACTCGTTATGGATAGAGTTTCAAAAACTGTAACTGGTGTAGGCAGTGGAGGTACTTTAGTTACACCTGCTAATGTCACTGGTATAAAAGTTGGCGACATAGTAACAAACAATAATAAAATAGCTGCTCAAAATATAACTTCCTTAGTAACGGTTATAGCTGTAAATAGTTCAACTTTAATATTATCCTCTGCTATAACTGCACCTGATGGTACTCTATTAGATTTTAGTAGACCTACAATGACCAATGCTAATAATGTTAACATGTCTAATCATTCTAGCGGAGCGGTTACAGCTATAGCAGGTGGCGGAACACCAAACCCAGTGACAGCTGTTTATACTGTTAGTAGTGGAAGCGGTGAATTACCCTTATATTCTGGTGAAAATGGAATACCTAGAATAGGTGATTTAGTTACTGGAACAGGTATTACTGCAGGAACATCAATCACATCTGTTCAAGTTATAGATTCAACCTCTGGAGGAAATATTACTCAACAGATAAAACTAACGTTAAGTAAAAATACTACAATAGCTATTTCTGGGCAAATATCAATAAGTGTAAATCCCAACTACGATGCTGCTTGGGGTGGAGATGCTAAGTTTTTAGAAGATAAATTTATAAGATTTAGTTATAGATTTAAGTTTGAAGACAATGAATACTCTTTAATGGCTCCTTGGAGTCAAATTATGTTTATACCTAAACAATATAGCCAATTTGGAGGCGGATTAATTTCTCCACTTGAAGACATGGATGATACTTATAAATCAACTATAGTCTCTTGGTTTGAAAACAATATAAATAATATATTGCTAAAAATTCCAATGGAAAAAAGTACTTCAACAGAAATGGTTAATCTTATGAAGATAACAGATATTGATATTCTTTATAAAGAATCTGATGCGTTAGCTGTTAAAGTATTAGAAACAATACCTATAGCTGCTTCAACTTTTTCAAGTATATCCTTTAATGATCCTATACATGGTGTAAATACTAAAAAATTTTTAGATTATAACTACTCTTCAACTAAGCCATACAAAACATTACCTAATAATCAAGTAACAAGAGTATCAGACAAAGTTCCTGTTAGAGCTTTAGCTCAAGAGGTTATTGGTAGTAGAATTGTTTATGGAAATTATAGAGATAGACATACGGCTCCAGATTCAATAGCTTTTAGAGCAATAATTGGAGATAAGTCTTGTAGTTTTGACAATTATACTCAATATCCTTTCCATCAATTAAAGCAAAGTAGAACATACCAAGTAGGATTTGTTTTATCTGATAGATATGGTAGGCAATCTGATGTTATACTTTCATCTTATGATAGTGATTTAGACATACCTGGTTCAACTGTTTTTAATGCTTATAACATAGCAACAGATCAAGACGCTTCAAGTCCTTTAATAAATTGGCTTGGTGATTCTTTAAAAATACAACTAGATTCTGCAATAAACTCAACAGTAAATTTAACCACAGGTACACCTGGTTTGTATAACGAAACCACTAATCCTTTAGGTTGGTTTTCTTATAAAGTGGTTGTAAAGCAACAAGAGCAAGAGTATTACAATGTTTATTTACCAGGATTTGTAAATGGATATCCAGTTATTGGAGGTGCTTCTGAAAGAAATAAAAGTTTCTTTACTACAGCTCTTGGTGATAATGTCAACAAAATTCCTAGAGATTTATCAGAAGTAGGACCTACTGATAAAGACTATACTAGTAGTGAGTTATTATCAATAAGAGTAAATAACAAACTTATAGATAATAATGTTACAAGTACAAAAAATCCATTTCCAAGTAATATAGCTTGGAACGCTCAGTACTATCCTGGAAATTTATCTCAAGAGATTTTACAAATAGCTACAGTGAGAGATATGGAAATACAAGGAATTCCTTTTATTGCCGGTGCTGTTTCTGGTGAATATGGCTCTATAGGTACAAGCGACTCTTACGCATATGATACTTCATCTCCACCTAGAATAACAACAGTAGTTCAATCAACTTCTCCAACTGGTAGAGTACCTTGGGGAACTTCTCCTGGTAATGCTGCCTTCTATAATGGAGATACAAATCCTTTTATAGTTAAAGGAAATCAAGCAGATCAAATAAGAAACCCTATTGGAGCATATGTAACAGCAACAGCTGTAGCAGAACCGCCTAGCGCAACTCAAACAGTGTTTTCTATGGCTCCGTTTTTATCAGTTGCCGAAACACAACCTGTTTTTTCTTTACTAGATATATACTGGGAAACATCTTTGTCAGGTAAGATATCAGTTGTTAATGGTTTAATAAACAGTCAATATGCTGGTGTTGTTAGCGCTGACTTTGCTGCGGCTACATTTCCTGAAAGTATAGCGCCAGGTACAAAAATTGGAAGTGCTTTTAATTTTATAACCGGAGGTGGAACTGCTGTAACAAGCGGTTTAGTAATAAACAGTATAAGTGTTATTGATCAAACAAGTTCAATACCTTTACCTACAGGTACTTTTGTATTAGAGCAAACTTCAGGAGCGCCAACTACTTGGGAAATAAAAACAGGTACTGGACAGTATTTTTTTTATGATACAAACGTAGCTGCAACTCCTTCAACAGGTGTTTTTACTTTAACAGCTAATGTTACTTTCAACGGTTTAACAGACGATATAGTTCTTAACCAATTTTCATTAAGCAATGTAACTCCTGTTGTGGCTGGGCAACCTGTAATAAACTTAACGAACATAACAACTGGTAGTACTAACATATATACGTTTACTGCCGTTAATGGAAGTAATCCATCTGGTGGTAATAGCACTAATCAAATAGTTTGGTCACTTGATCCAACAGCTACTAACTATAATACTGTTGTTAATCAGTTTGAATTTGCAGACACAGCCGTAGGAACATTAAGTGTTAAATCTGGATATTCGTTAGTTGATTCTCAAAATTATGCTATCGAGGTTTTAGCAACAGATGTTAATGGTGCTGGCGCTAGCGGTGAGTGTAAAGTTACTTTTATAGCTGGAACACAAAGAGTAAATAGAGCTTTATGTAAAGGATGGGAAGGAAATTTTCCTGAAACTGGCTGTAGCGACGCTCTACAAGTTCAGTTTTTAGATAGTGCAACGGTTTCACCAACTACAACTAATACTACAGTTTCAGGCGGTGGTTCTTCAGTAGCTTATGAAGCTATATCTGATTCAAGACACTTACAATGTAAGAGCTAAGGCAATTGGATTTACACCTACTACCGGTAAACTAAAACAAGGTACTTTATACATACAAGCTTTATTCACAAACTCAGGAGCTTCAGTAGGTAGTGACTTTAGTACTAAGTATACAATACAAGTTAATCCTGATTCAGGTGGTGGTTGGCAACAAGCTACAGACACTACAACTGGTAACACTATATACAATTTTAATTTAAATGTTGCAACAAACGGAACAACAATTGGTACTAAACACACTTTTACTGAGAAAGGAGAATATAGAGTATTAACTACACGTATAGAAGGTGAAAGTTGCGAAAGTGGTCAATCAGGTACTAATCAATTAATATTTAATTTTGGAGATCAAAACTTTACAAACACAGGTACATGTGGTAATGCTCCGCTGTAATAAATTACAAAAACAAGTAATAAATATAATATGCCAATAACACTAGAAGTAGGATATTTTAACTCATTTTATATGAAGAGATTAGCAGGTCTTCCTAAAGGAAACGGTCTTTCTTCATCTACGTATACCGCACCTACACCTGCGGTTGTACAAGAGGATTGGTATGTTGAAGAGTCTAGAATAAGAGGTGGTTACAATAATACGTCTGTTGATCTAGGTGTGAAAGCTTATATAGTTGAAGAAAACGATAAACAACAACATAGATCAAATTCGTTAATATATTCAGGCGTGTTTAATTCTAGAACTGGCGTAAATCAATCAAATCAATTTAGTGTTGCTGAGGAAATAACTAGAAGTGTTGATCCTATAGCTGGTAGTATACAGAAGCTTTATTCTGAAGATACTAACTTAATTATATTTCAAGAAGATAAAGTAAATAGAGCTTTAATAGATAAAGACGCTATATATTCTGCTGAAGGCTCTGCTATTACAACTACAGCAAACTTAGTAATAGGTCAGATAGTAGCGTATGCTGGTGAATACGGTATATCTACTAATCCAGAATCATTTGCTGTTTATGGTTATCAAAAATACTTTTCTGATAAAAATAGAAATGCTATATTAAGATTATCTATGGATGGTATTACAGAAATATCACAATATGGCATGGTTGACTTTTTTAGAGATCAACTTTCAAGTGTAGGCTCTAGTGGAAAAATTGTAGGCTCGTATGATATACATAATAAAAACTATGTAATATCATTACAAAAATCCGATAACACATATAAAACATTAAGTTTTGAAGAAGCTACTAATGGTTGGGTTAGTTTCTACGACTATAAGCCTAGCTTTGGTTTTAGTTCTCAAGGAAGCTTTTTCACAACAAACAGTACTGGGGTTTGGAAACAATACTCAACATTGGTTAAAAGAGCTAATTTTTATGGTATTGATAATAAATCTAAAATAAAGTTTATATTTAATGCTGAACCTACGAGTGTTAAAACTTTTAAAACAATAAACTACGAAGGTACAAGTGGTTGGGAAGTAACATCTTTAGTTTCTGACGCAACAGGTTTTAACTTATTGAATGGCACTTGGACAAATAATGTTGATCAAGCCACAATAGGTAGCACGACTGGCATTACAATAACAAATCCAGGAAGTGGTCTTTACACAACAGCTAATGATGTATCTACTTCTAGTTCTGGTATAGGTACTGGAATGACTGTAAATATAGTAGCTGGTGGTGGAGTTAGCAGTGCAGTTGTCGCTAATAACGGTATAGATTACGCAATTGGAGATGTAGTTTCTATATCACCAAATAATGGTAATATAGGCACTATAAGTACTTTTACTATAGATTCTTATTCTAATACTATGGATAAAATATATAGTTACGATGAAGGTCTTTATTTTGAAAACAACATACCTTATAGAGCAGGATTTGATAGAAAACAAAATAGATATGTGTCTGCTATAAAAAATAATTCACCAACACCTTTAGCTGGTCAAGTGATATTAGGACCTAATAGTACAGGTATTAAAGCTTATTACGCTACAGTAACTATGCAAACAGATGATACAACTGATTCTGGTGGATTAAAAGAACTATTTGCAGTGGGAGCAACTTACGGAAGATAAAAAACAAATAACATGATAGAATTTTTAGAAATATTTTTATTTGGACAAGGCAACGCTAATGTTCAAATGGCGGACTTCGGTTTATCCGCAGGAGTTGCCATCGGTGGAGCCGTACTTAATGTTGTAGGCGGTCTATTTGGCGGAGGAGCGGCTAAAAGAGCTGAAAGAGCAGCTAAAAGAGAAAGAGCACAACTACAAAGAAAACTAAACTACTTAGAAAACAATAGACAAGCAATAATAAATCCGGCTGAAGGAGTTTCAAATTTAAGTGGGCTAGCACAGGATTTAAGCGGGCAATTAACAAATCCAATGGCTAATCTAGGTGTAGCAACACAAGCTGCTGAAATACAAATTGAGCAAGCTGATATATCATTAGCTAATACTTTGGATACTATAAGAGCTACCGGAGCAGGAGCTGGCGGCGCAACTGCATTGGCTCAAGCAGCGTTACAAAGTAAAAAAGGTGTATCTGCTAGTATTGAACAACAAGAAGCTCAAAATGAACAACTAAGAGCTCAAGGAGAGCAACAATTACAGCAACAAAGAATGGCTGAGCAACAAAGAGTACAGGGGCTACAAATCAGCGAAGGTGGTAGAGTGCAAGGACTGGAAATGCAAGGTAGACAATTTCAATTTCAAACACAAGAAAACAGAGAAGATGCTAAATTAGATAGAGTCTCTGCTCAATTATCAGGAGCACAAGCAAGACAAGCTCAAGCAGGCGCAGACAGAACAGGGGCATTAACGGGTATGATAGGGGGTTTAACTTCTATTGCTAGTTCGGTTATTCCTAGTTAAATAAAAATATAAAACATGAGTTACAGAAATCCACAACAGGTAGTAGACACGCAGTCAGGGCAATATGTTAGAGACATGATGAAGAATGTTACTAATACAGCTGTTAATCTTATACAAACGCGACAAAAAGAGTTAGAAGAGACTCGAAAAAGAAACGTTGAAATGCAAACAAAGGTTATTCAAGCTCAGGCTAGACTAGCTAATAGCGCCAACGCAGAAGATGTTAGAAATACCGGTACAGATTGGGCAACAGCAATTAGAAAAGGCTTAGATAGATATGGGGTATTATACGCTAAGTCTCTTAAAGATCCCTTAAATTTTACAACTGATGAGGCTCAAGAGATGTCTTCGTTTGCTAATATGGGAACTCAAATTAAACAGCAAGCAGTAGAGGATCAAGCTGACATGGAAGAGTGGACTTCTATGATTGAATCAGGAGCTGGTCAATATGGCGGTTACGATATGTATGGTAATTCTAAAATATATGAAAGATTGAATATTCAAGGACAAGTAGGTGCAACACCTGGTCAATCTATTGGTGTATTTGATTGGGATCCTGAAGTTGGTGGGTTATCGACCAAAGTTATATCCTATGACGGAGAAGGCAACGAAGTAGGTACTAATGCTAATAGAGGAGCGGAACTTCCGGTAATAGCAAATCCTACTAAGAATATGCAAGAAATTGCTAACGCTATAAACCTAACAAAAAAAGATTACTACAAAGATCAAATAACTGAAAGTATATACGATTCTGAGACTGGAATAACTATAAAATTTAGAAAACCAAATATGAAGCAGTTAATAGCTGACGTTAGAGCACAATCTGATAGCTATATAATTGGTTTAGGTACCCAAGGAGCGATTAGATTAGGTAATAACACAATGCTTGATGACATGGACGATCCTGCTAAAGGTCAAGGTGCTATAAAAGGCGATTTAGCTAAAATAATGGATCCGGATAAAGTTGTATGGCAAATGAATGAAAATGGCAAAGTAAATGATCCGGATCTTGAAAGAATTCAAATAGCTTATGCTAAAAAATTAATTAAAGATAGAGGATTAGGTGTAGAATCTATTGTAGACAAAGTAAGAGATCCAAAACCAAGTGTTGAAAAACAAAGATTTACTCAATTTCAAGATGTTATAGGAGAAGGAATAACTGGTAGCACAATTCAAACTAGTCAATCTAAAAGATGGGAATTACAAGGGGAAGAAAAGGTGGATAATAAATACAACCCAAAACGTCAATATGTATTGCCTGAAATAAAAGATCCAAATGCTGCAAGCAAAAATCGTAAAAAAGTAACAGTTGATTACTACAAGACTAGAAACGGCAAAGTTGTATTAAATTCAAATGGAGCGCCAATGATTAACTACCCTGGTATTAATGCAGCTTTAGGTTTAACATCTTCAAAATAATTAAATTAAATAAAACTACAAACATGTATATAGATTTAGAAACAGGAGTTAGAGTAAGCGAGGCTGACATGCAAAATTATGCCGATCAAGAAGGTTTAGATATTGAAGAATACATAAGCTTAATGGGGTTTACTTTAGAATCAGATAACAATACTTCTGAGTCTGCAGATACTAGTTCCGCAGATTTACTTGACCCAACAACTTTTCAAAAAGACGCTGCAGCGGATGCAGATGTGGTGTCTCAACCAATGATAGCATCACAAGCGGAGAATGTAACACTAGAAGATACGGAATTAGAGCTGGTAGATACTTCTTTGGATTCACTAGATCCATTAGATGATTACTATGTTACTGTTGAAGATTTAAGGCAGGATGAAGAAGATGCTTCTCCAGCATTAAATAAAAAACTAGCCGGTATTGGTATATCTACCACACAAGGAACTTCATTTGGAAGTCTTGATGCTTTAAACTTTGAAAACTCCGTAGATGATGAAATGGAATTAGGAGGAGTAGCAACGAGGTTTGTGGGTGATTTAATAGGTAAGCCAACTAAGATATTTTCAGCTATAGGAATTGGATCAAATAAAACAGACGAAGAGCTAGCTGCAGCAGCTGCTGAAATAAATGAATATATAAAACTAAAAGCAGATACTAATTTTTTAGACAAAGCTAAAAAAAGAAGTGGTGATGCTTACGAAAAATATGAAGAAACTTTAAAAGCTCCTGAATTAACAGAAGAAGAGCTGCAATCTTCTATGAAAAAAGATTTGGTTTCTAAATTTTCTGAAATACAAAGAAGCGAGCTGTCTAATATTACTGAGGGCCCAAAAAATGAAATAGTAGGAGTAAAACAAACGGACGCTACTGTTGATCAATTTGAAAACAAAAAAGAATTTCAAGCTTATAATCAATGGAAAAAAGATGGTTATATTCCTGATTTTTCAGAAAACGAAACGCTTTTTTATGATTCAGAAAGAAAACAAAAATATGCTTTAGACGCATCGCTTAGGTACGCTAGCGACTTGTCCGTAGAGGGACGTATGGACGTACTAGCTTTAGCCGCAAACGATGAAAAAAGACTTAATAATTTTCAAGAAATATCTAATAATTATTTTAAAACAGAGGAATCTTTAAAAAACGCCATTAAAGAATATAAACTCAACCCAACACAAGATAACTACAGGGTGGCTACCGCTATAGAAGTAGATTATTTACAAAAACAGGGAGATATACAATCTTTACAAGGCAAATTAAAAAAAGATGGAGTTTTTGAAAAAAGCAAAACAGTTCCTCTTGCTTTAATGGATTTTAACAAGGATTACAATAGAATAAAACAACTTAGGACATCATTCAAATCTACTATAGGGAGTGTAACATACGCAGGAGCAGCCTTAGCTACTTTAGCTGGTCAAGTTAATAATCCAGGAGCGATAGCAGTTGCACTAAGTGGGCCGGAGTCAACAAGTGCAAAAATAGAAAATGTCACTGGATTAGTTTCTTTAGGTGAGGATCTTCAAAAAGAAACTGAAAATTTTCAAAGAGCAATTGCTGTTGATGAAATTAACAGTGTAAGCGATGCCGGTAAATGGGTTGCTGGATCTTCAGTAAATTTAATACCATCTTTAGCTATGGCTATGACTGGCCCTGCAGCTATGCCTTTATTTTTCTTATCCGGATCAGGGAGCAAAGGTATGGAAATGGCTGTTAGCAGAAAAAATTCTAGCGAAAGAATGATTAAAAATAAGCAATTTTTAATTGATAATCCAGATGCAGATTCTTTTACTGTAATGTCTTTAGAAAAAGAAATGGCTGAAGACGCTAAAATATTAGGCATATCCGAATGGCAATCTTTAGGTATACAAGCTCTTTACGGAATAGCAGAGGTAGCTATGGAAAAAGTAGGTACTATGACTCTGTTGAAAAATTTAAAAAACGGAACAAAAATGCTTTCTCCTACTACCGTAAAAGAGGGGTTTAAATTTTTAGGTAACGGATTAAAAGAAGTTGGAAAAGGAATAAGAGTAGAAGGAGGTTCCGAATTTGGAACAACAGTTGCGCAAAATTTTGGTGATATATTTATATTAGGAGAAGACAAAAACTTATTTGAAGGCGGGTTAGAATCTTTTGCACAAGGAGCTTTAATGGGTGGCGCTATGAATAGTGTTGGCGTAGCTAAAGGTTTAAGGCAAGGATATATTAGCGTTTTAGCTAGTAAAAAAGAATCAGCAAAACTTAAGGAAAACTTAAATGCTTTAAGAAAGCTTACCAATCAGCCAGAAATACAAAGCTGGCTAGATTTAAAAAATTTAAATTTAAAGTTGCCTAAAGAAACGCAATCTGTTGTAGATGCTATAACTCTGGATATGCAGAAAACCGAAGAAGGTGTCATGTTTAAATTAGGAAGCACTTTAAGTATTGACCAAGCTTATAAAGTAGAAGAGGTTAATAGAAAAATGCGATTACTTAATAAACAATTAATTGAAGCTTCGACTAACCCTAGCATAAAAGCTGCTGAGCTAACTCAAATAGAATCTCAACTTAGAACTCAATTTGAAGGATTAGCTAAGGAGCGTGAACAATTGTTATCAGATAGTGTTGATATAAAACAAACTAAAGAAAGCTTTGTTGACCAAAACGTGTCTTTAGACAGTACATTAGGTTATTCTTTTTATACTCAATCAATGCTGAACGAAAGCGTAAAATCCGTAATTGGTAATTATAGCAACCTATCACCAGAGGCAAATCAAGCAGGTCTGGACGCAGCAAAAAAAGCTTTAATAAAAGAAGGAAGCAAAAATCCTTCTGTTAAAGAAATTAAAGACAAAGCTTTAGAAGAATACATTGACAACACTTATAAAAAGAAGATAGAATCAGGTAGAAGTAATGCTGAAGCTTTTGCTAAACAGCAAGGTTTGGATCTTGAAATTATGTCTTTTGAAGGTAAAGATGCAGATACTGAAATTATAAAAGCTTTTGAAGACGCGGGTGTTGAAGGAACAGAGTTGGCTAAGCTAAAAAAAGCGGTTAAGAACGGAACCTTTGAAGGAGGAGAAATTAGTGGAACTAATAAGATAATTATTAACCTGAATGCGGCTGTAAAAAATAAACGTATAGGAATTTTTGCACACGAAGTCCTCCATAAATATGCTAAAGAAAAATACGGATCTAATCAAGACGCGATTGACAAAGCAGGTGCAGACTTGTTGTCTTATTTAGAAAAAAACGATAAAGATTTATTTGCTAAAGTTAAATTTAGAATAGACCAAAGTTATACAGAAAAAGATGCTGAGGGTAATGTAATAAAAGATGCAGATTATTTTGAGGAAGCAATGAATGCTATGTCTGATGTTTTAGCCGACGGTCAAGTTGTTAACGATAAATCAATGAATAAAATTAGAGTTTTTGCAAATTCATTTTTATCTAAGTTACCTGGTAAGTTTCAATTTACAGTAGATCAAGGAAGAGATGCTTACGAGTTCGTAAAAGGTTATAATAAAGAAGCTCACTTTGGAGGAGTTAAAACTCCCGATAATCCCATAGTTAGTTCTACAGATGACGATGAAAAAGCAATTACAAAAGAAGACAAAGATAAAAAAGTATCTTTATCCGTTAGTAAACAATTAACACCAGAGCAAGATACTCAGCTTAGATCTGATGTTGCTGAAATAAAAAAAGAGGCATCTGAAGGGGAAGCTTTAGCTAAAAGATTTGGTAAAGATTTTGTAAAGGGAGCTAAGCAAACAAGATTAGAAAACAAAGTATTACAAGAGATTAAACCTATTGTAGATAGAGTTGTTACTAATAGAACTAAAGCTTTATATGACCCTATAGCAGAGGATGCTAAGAAGAATGTTAGCAGACAGATGTTTCAAGAATCAATGCGTTCTGATATCGAGTCTATGGTTTTTGACGAGTTTACTGGCAAACAAGACCTTGAAAAGTTTATAGTAAACAGAGCTTTCTTAAGAGCTAATAACTTAGCAGAAAGATTAGGTATTAAAAGTGTTGAAGAAGGTATTACCAAAGGATTAGAGGTTGCAGAAAAAGTTGCGGCTGAAGAAACAACAGCTCCTAAAGCTGATAAACCTAAATATAGAAATATATTAAAAAGTAATACATTACCTACTGAAACGGTTAATAATATAAAAGACAAAGTGCTCAAAACAGTAAGAACTTTGAAATCTAAACTTAATACTAAGGTTTCTAAGAATAAAACTGTAACTCCTTTAATTGCTGAAATTAAAAAAAATATGGGTAAGCAAGCCGATATTGATTTTAAAAAAGCAATGGGTGGTAAAAAAGACGCTCAGCTAAGAAGATTTTTAATTAAGAATAAGAAAGCTATATTAGAAAACATGACTACCACTTGGCTTATGGGTGCAATGCCAGGTGCTGTGCAAAAGCAAGTTAACGGTAGTTTTACTTCTGATTGGCAAGGTAAAAAGATTGATCGTGAAAAAACATCGACACAGCAAGCTGGAAGAACATCCGGAGCTGAGATCGTTAGAAGACTTCCTAA
>JGI24006J15134_10001258_pt1 | contig 14597 bp, 14 predicted proteins | sample LinPmetageLP53_FD_15134 | JGI IMG/M metagenome (IMG submission 15134) | reverse complement strand
TTTGAATCCTGTACAACAATTGTCGTATCACTGTCTTCAAACTCCTCTGCTATCGTCGGCAGGGTTCTGATGAGTTCGCGTTCTACTGAGAATCCAACGCCTGTTCCGCACATAAGAATGTACAGAATTTCATCAAACGACTTGACTTTACCAGCACTCAAATACGAGCAATTATACCCTGCTACGTTATCTCGCCTAAGTGCATCTCCTGCTGTCATCAATGCTCTCATTGATGGCATTATTTCTAGGTTTAATATAGCCTCTTCTAATTCTCTCCTAAGCTCATCTGGTACATTGTGATTACAAGTTTCCTTTAGATGATCTACAAAAAAATCAAAATATCGAGATACAGTTTCGTTCCATGTTTCGCGTCTTCCCTCTTCTTCTAGCCATCTAGAGTATCGAGAAAGATGTATAAATGATTGGTATAAAGAAGGAAGTTCTTTGCTCATGTAGTAATGCTCCAATAACGTAATAATATAGGTGTTATTATATAGAAAAAAATAGTAATGTCAAGGTATATTTACCGAGAAATATCTCGTGTTATTTCAAAAACACCATTCAAAACAGTGCTAACATCGGAGACACCAGTGATACCGCCGAGAATTTTAGTTGACAATTCTAAATCATAGAAGTGTCTTCCTCTAGGCATTTTAGATGTGCTGGTTGCGTCTATTTCAATATAAACTGCACCAGTAACACCATCATAATTTAAACTTATACCACCGGTAGTTCCGGTTGTACCGTTACCCCTAGTAAAATCACCGCTGACACCAATACCAAACGCACCAGCAGGATGATCATCAGTTAATTGACAAATCATATTAGAACTAAAAGGTGATCTACGTATCTGCATCTCTCCGGTATAACCGAGTCCAACTAAATCCACAGCAGTTCTAGATGAATCTAGATGATTGAACTGGAGAATAAAAGTATCTCCCTGAAAATGAACTATGTTATAATCGGTGCTCATAAAGCCTTCTCCTAGATTCTAGTTACATTTCCACTGACATCAATTCTACCGAATAGAATTGTATCATTAATACCTGTAGTATTGCTGAGAACTTGTATATCATATGGGTGTTTTCCTCTAGGAATAGAACTAGAAGTATTAGAATCTATTTGTATTCTGATATTTCCGGCGACACTAGAGTAGTTTAGTTGAATTCCACCAGTCAGTCCTGTGACACCAGAACCACTAGCAAAGTCACCAGTAGTACCTTTACCATAACAACCTTGTGGATAATTTGTTGTCAACTCTGCAAGTAGCACATCAGAATGTGATGATCTCTTTAACTGCATACTCGCGGTATAACCAGCTAAATCAAAAGACAGACCTCCTACAGTTCTGGCATAAAAATCTAATGTGAAAGTATCACCCTGAACTAAAGATATATCATATTCGGTTCTAGTTGTAGGTCTACTTGTGACATTTGTAATGCTAGAACCTACAGTGGTTTCACCACCAACCGGAACGGTAGATGTAGGAGCCGGTGTCTGATTATTGCTTGATTCTGTTGTCATTTATTACCCTAGTATATACACTATTTAGTAGTAAGACACTTCCAAGAAACTGGAAATAGGGGTGATATAAGCTTTCCTATTATCTTTGCATATTCACGAATTTCCCACTGAGCATGTTCATCAATCCTCTGTGAATAAAATCTGGCATATGCAGCAAGACTTCCGGTCCAATACCACTCGGTGTACATTCCCTGTGGTAAAACAAATCTTGCCTGTTCAGGTGCAACACCATTCGATATAAGATCATTGTATATAATCATACAGCTTCTGATAACATTCTCGTATGTATGCTGAATGTCTGGACTAATTTCTACAAAATCCTCAGAGCCCTGTTTCGCGCCATTTACTGGTTTACCTCTCCACTTAGGTTGATAAAATTCTGGTTCATACGAAACATACCTTCTACTAATTTCATTTTCCACAAAACCTTGTTTGTGTTTAAAAAACTGTGTGCGAATAGAAACAGGAGCTTTGATTCGTAAAGTAATCTGAGGGTGAGCAAACGGTGTCCAGTGCTTATATTCTGCAAGATATTTCAGCAAAGAAACATCCTTGTCTGATAACTTTTGCAAGTCTTCTTCGTGGTAGACAGAACCAGATTCATCTAGTCGTTTTCGTGCATCTAGATCCGTTTCCCATTTAGTTTCTTTATTGAAAGAAACACGAGCGGCATTACATACCGTAAGATCTGTGCCCATGCTATCAATTAAATCTACTGTTCCTTTGTCTAAAACGTTCATGCTTTACTCCACGAATTTAATTTCAAAGTTGCTTCCAGTCCACTTACAGTATTGTCGTCAATTATTTTTTTAATTTCATTTGCAGATCTACTGTAAATCATATCATTTATGTCTTTATCTGTAATATGCTCCGGCCATATACAAACTTTATTTCCAGATTTAATTAATTTTTCATTATACGAGATAATCTGAGGGTTTCTAGGTTCGTTATCCAAAACATATACTAGCTCACTTCCATGAAACCTAGCGGGAATGGTATCAATTGCACCAGCACCCACAATTGCTACAGAATTGGAAATAAATAAAGAGTCTAGTGGTCCTTCCACTACATAAATTCGTTTCTTAGGATTTGCTCTCCACAAACCATACCACAATCTGTCTATAGATTTGTCTGCTTTCACTGTGATATATCGCAACGTACTTCTAGCATTAACCTCACCCTTCATTGTTAGAACTCTTCCTTGAGCACCAACAACATCACCCTTTTTGTTGAACATCGGAATTATCAGCCTTGGTTCGTATGTTACATCACTGTAGTCTGGATCTAACAGTTTTGCATATCTACCAAAGTTATCACTATAGTACAACACATCCCAATTCTTTTTTGGTATTTTACGCAATTCTAAAAATTGAACTGCTACGTGATCATGAGGTAAATCTTTTACGCATGTTAGTGGTTTTAATAAATTTTGCTTTTTATTAAACTTAGGCTTCCTCATCAAGGACAACATTTCACTCTCTCCCATATACTTTTTCTTCGGTATATTTTTTTCTTTCCATACCTCTAGAGAATATTCCTTCAAGAGGGCTGGATTAATCTTTTCTATAAAACTATACAAGTCAGATGCATAACCGCAGTTATGACATTTCACTAAGTATTTATTGTTTTTTTCATAGAAATAAAAACGAGTTTTTGTTTTTTTCTTTTGCGAATCACCACAAATAGAACACCTGCAGTTTGCTAACTTTTCTTTTTTCCATGCAAACCTATCCAGTTGAGTTGATAATATATCAATATATTTTTTATCAATGTGTGCAGGCAATATTAGCTCCAGCTTTGAACATTGTCGTTTGTACGACTAAACTTTTCTTTGAATGAAACGTCAAATCCAGATCCAGCCTTTTCTTGACTACTTTGATTTGACTGTATTAAACCACTCTGTTCGTCTAGTTCTACATCATATAATTTCATCTTACTTCTGTTTATTCCTAAAATAAACTTTCTATTTGATGCTGCATCGTTATACCTGTTCTTTAATTGTTTGACCATGATCTGATCCATAGACTCTAATTCTTCAGTAGAAATTAGAGCAATCATAAAGTCGGCGGTAGCAGGAAGACCAAACGATTCACTTGTATCCTCAAGTCCCATGTCACTGTTATTAAAACCCTGACGATTAACCTGTGTTGCAGAGAAGATGGGAACAGATCGCTCAACAGCTAAACCTCGCAATTCCTCTGCAATTGATTTGATGTACGTATATGAATTTGTGTTTCCATTGTTCTTAAGTCTGGATGAAGTACAGATATTTAAATAATCAACAAATATAATGTCCGGTTTAAATTTCTTCTTCAACCAAAGCTCATCCAATAGATTCCGGAAATGTACAACACTAGCAGAAGATGTAGGATACTCCTTGACAATCAACTTACCCTTTGCATGATCGGAAACTTTCTTTAACTTAGATTTATAAACTTCTTTTGGTAGTTCTCTAATTTCATCTATGGTAACATCAAAGAGATTTGCATCAATTCGTTCTGCAATTCTTTCCTCAGCCATTTCACATGTAATATAAAGAACATTCATGTTTTGAGAAAGACACCCTGCAGCATGGTGACACAGGAAAAGAGATTTACCGACACCAGTACCAGCCATAACAATGTTAAGTGTTTTCTGTGGAGTACCACCGTTTGTGATTCGATTGAAGTAATCTAAATCAAACGCTACTTTATTTTCTATCTTATGGTAAAATTCAAACCTAGAATCTGCATCTTCAATATAATCATGTCCAATGTGTGCATCAAAAGAAACAGACAATGCTTCGGATAATATCTCTGGTATAGAATTTTCTGTCTTTGTATCTGACTTCCCATCTATTATGTGAATAGATTCCATAATAGCATTGTAAACAGCTTTTTCTTTACAGTAGTTTTCCGTTTCAACTACCAACCAATTCTCATCTGTTTTTTCATCTACAGCAAGACCATCAATAAGACTTACACACCCCTTATAGGTTTCCTCATTTAAATCACTCCTCTTATCCAAAGAAATAACAATCGCTTCTTTTGTTGGAATTGAGTTATACTCCTTAATAAAATCAGACACGATCCTAAACACAACTTTATCAGAAAAATTCTCGAAGTATCTCTCTTCCAAAAAAGGAAATACTTTTCGAGAATATTTTTCATTGTATGCTAGGTTGGAAAGTATAACCTTACTGAGATCACTCATTAACTTCGCTTTCTGGTGTTACTTCACCGTACATAAATTCTTTTCTTGCTGCCACATCCAATTGCTTCATGATATCTTCGGTGAAATACTTTGTTGGATCTTTGTAGACATGCTTCTCGAAAACTTTAGTACCATCTGGAAATTCATATCTTGTTGATACCTTCTTAATTATATCATACTTCTCTGCAAGAGTCAATAGTCCATAGTAAGGATCTAGTCCGGTATCGTAGTGTAGCATGACATCCACCATTGAATTTTCTTTTGTAAGCCTAGACTTATATAATTTACAATGAACGATATTGCCAATTACATCAGTTCCATCTTTAACCTTCTTCTTTGAGAGGTAGATAATAGAAGAAGCGGCATATTTAAGACCTGCACCACCACTCATCTCTTTTGTGGGGAACATAGAACCCACCGAGGCATAAGTATGGTTTGTCATAACCATAGGAATACCAGCAGCACCCAGCTTAATGGTAAGAACTCTAAACGTAGCCTTGATCACCTGAGCACGAGTCATATCTCGGGTAGTCTTGCCCTCTGCGGTGTCGTTCATTTCCTTTTCGGTCGAAAGCATTCCCAACGAATCCAACACAATCATCATTGGTTTCTTTTCTTTGCTTTCGTTATACTTGTCAACAATACTAATTGCTTGATGTCTAAATTCTTCTACGGTTGACACAGGCATGACTGCAACCCGTTTAGTATCTATTCCTCTACCTCGTATCATATCCGAAGTTACAGCTTGTTCAGAATCAAAGTAAAGAACAACACCGTCAGGACGGTCACGCAAAAATTTAGAAACGATCCCAAGAGTAAAGTACGTTTTTCCTGTCGCAGACTCTCCGGCAATTGCAATAATTTTATTGTCTGGTATACCACCATACAAAGAACCACTGAGGATAGAATTAAAAATGTAACAACCAGTATCGACAAAACCACCGATGTCTGATCCTGCAACTCCGTTGTCAACAATACTTGCATATTTATTCCCCGATTCTTTAACTAATTCATTTAAAAATTCCATTTATTCTCCTATTCGAATAATGATTCTAATGTGTTTACTTTTTCTGCATTCCAACCGATAACATCCAATATATTTTTAAGTGGCTCTAGAAAACTGGTGTTGAATTGTTTTTCATAATTGATATATTTTTCCAACCCAAATTCTATTGGTATTGAAGTTTTAAACGAAACAACTTGATCTCCTCTAGGACCAGAAACTGGATTTGGTTGTTTAAGATAGATAAATTTAACTTTATCTCCTTCATAGATAGTTTCATATTTTTTTGTCAATTTAAGTTGTTTAATTTTTCTGTTATACAGAAGAGCACCCTTAACTGCAATTGGAGTTCCTTTTGTGTAAATATCAGTATTACAAGAATACTTTTTGAGACTAGAAACACCTCTTGGAAATGAGATATCCTCTGGTGTACTATTATAGAACTCATCTCTAAAAGATACAATTAAATTTTGAATAGTTTCTTCGTCTGTTGTTAGAATAAGACCAATACATTCTTTTAGTTTTGTTCTAACTACAGCAGGCGTAGAGCTACGAGTAGTTTCAATTCCCATAATCTTTAGTTTAGGTTTTTCGTAACGAACTCCTTCACTATCCCATACATTCAGCATGTATCTTTTCTTTGCAGTCCAAATACCACTCTCTGCAATCACTTCTCTGCCCATGTTCATCTTGTTTTTGTATGCAGACATCATCTCACAGAGTTCTTTGTATTTACTTTCTATGAAAGGAATAATTATTTTCTCTGATGATTTGTCGAGGAAGTTTGTGATCTTTTCCACATCAGACCCATCAGAGATAAACTTGTCAACAAGATTCCCAAGCCTAAGATAAACAGAATCGGTATCAGATGCCACAACATAGTCATAATTTTCAGTTCCTATATGTTCATTCAAAAATTCATTCAGTTTAGTTGCAATCCAACGAATACTGAGCTGTCCTGAAGTAGTAATAGCTTCTGCCATATCGACATCATAATATCGAAAGTATTGATTTCCAATCGCACCATAAGCGGAGTTCAATTGAATTTTGCGAACTAACTGAAAGTTATGATACTTCGTAATTTCATAATCTAAATCGGGATTATCTGGATCTTTCTCTTTTTGTTTCTGACACTCAATCATTTTTTGCTTGTACATACTACGTTCTTCATACATTGTTTCCATTAGTTCAGGAAGAAACCCATAGAAGTCTTTGGTGTAACAAGTACCATTAGCTGCAACTGAATAGCCCATAGATTTCATATTCTCTATGTTTTCATGACATCTCTTTGAATGTGGATCTTCCGATCCTTTGAGTATGTTATCGGGACAAACTCCAAATGACATATCAGAGTCCTCTTTACGAAGAGTCTCTGGAGATATATTATACTGCATGATTAGGTGTGGGTATAGAGAGTTCAAGTCGAAAGAAACAACCCACTCATGTCTTCCTACTATAGGATCCTTTACATAAGCACCGACATATTGATCATTTTTTTCTCCCATCTTTTTAGGTGGGATTACTATTCCCTTTTCTCTAAGGTAATGATAAATAATAGCATCCCATGTTCTAACCTGTGAAAACACATCTTCATAATTTACCTTAGCTGCATATGCAAGCGCCATAGCAAGTTCTAGTAATTTTAACTTATCCTCTAATTGCTGAATAAGAACAACATCTTTGATGTTATATTCAATAAACTTCTGAAAATCTTTTTTGTAGAAGTCACGAATTGAGTCGTACTCTGCATAAGAAAGCTTCCGCTCACCCAGTTCAACAAAGGCGATGTGATCCAATCTATAAGATTCCTGATTGACGTAAGTAAATGTCTTATACAAATCAAAGTAATCTAAAATAGAAATACCAAGAATCTGATACACAAGATTCTTTTTTCCTTGCTTTTCGATATACTTATCACGCAACCTATTCCAAGGAGAAAGGCGTTTTGCGTGCTTTGGTTTAAGTACGTGCTTAATTCTAGAAATCAAATATGGAATATCAAAAAACTTAACATTCCATCCGGTTATAACGTGAGGGGGATCGCTTTCCCACCACTCTATGAATGCCAACAGAAGATCTTCTTCATTGTCGAAACAATAAGAAAACATATTTCGTTCAGAAGTTTTAAATTGCCCTAACCCAAAAACATGGGTTTTGCCCAGCATAGAAACTGTAATTGCAATTATACGTTCTTCTGGATTTTCTACGTTAGGGAATCCGCCCTCGCAGGTAGTTTCGATATCCATGTAACATATAGGAATTTTATTCTGTTCATATTCAACTTCTTTTGAAAAATAATCTCCGATGTACTGATACACATAATCCGTATTACCATATACGGTAAAATTATCTACGTTTGAATATGTGTTTACAAAATCCCTACACTCGTAAATACTACCGGGAACAAAAGGTTCTACGTATTCCCCATTAAGAGTTTTATAGTTAGTTTTGTTCGAGGAGTTAACGAAAAGAGTAGGACGATAGTGATCAACTCTTTTGATTTCCTCCCCATTAGAAAATCCACGATATAAGATGCCATCACCAACGAGAGATACGTTGGTGTAGAAATTACGTTCCATACAGTCGCTCCTATTTTAGGACTATTATATCAGACAGATTCAATCGAGTCAACCAAATTATCATCAAATAAGCTTAGTTGTTCGTCAAGAGAAGACAATTCCTTGTCTTTAATAAATGCCGACAACAGCACCATATAGTTGATAACATCAACCACTGTATCGTTAAAACTTTCGTCTTTTACGTGCATTTTACCAGCGTCTATAAATGAAGATAATCTACTCATCTTATCTGTAATTCGTGTCATGAACCCTTGTTCTGTAGAACAGATTCCCATAGACTCTACTCTGGTAAAATTGGCAAATGGTTCTTTGCCATCATTGCCGGCATAATCTCTATTTTTTAGACTCATTAAGTCCTTTGCATCCTTACAAAGTTCTTCATGATATCTTAGTAATTCATCGCGTGTCATATTATACTCCTGTTGAACCAAATCCGCCTGTGCGATTGGTTTTGCTTGACTTAGGTGTGGCATCTGTGTATGAAATATACTCTATAGATTTGTAAGGTTGAATGAATTCTATCTGTGCAATCCTATCTCCATGATTGACGACAAATGGGATGTTTGTAGTATTATACAATGGCACAAAAACTTCATGGCAATAATCAGAATCAATCACACCTTCACAGTTGATTAACGTAACACCATACTTCCAAGCATTGCCAGATCTTGGATGAATTCTACCTGAATACCCTTCAGGAATATCTACTATTATTCCAGTAGGAACTAAGGCACGACACTTCGGACCCAATTCAAATGAGCAGTTAGGAACGTCACTGTCAAAAACAACACTAGAACTACTCTCATGCAGTTGATTGTAAGAATCATACCACTTAATAGATCTGATAGTCGCAGGAATATCTTCAGGAGGTACAGGACCACGCAGGTGTGCGTGTAGGTCAAAGCAAGCGGCTTCGTGAGTCCCCTGTTTAATTTCAATTGTATTTGGATATAACTTATAAATCTTCATCGTATCTGACATAGTATCTCCGTGTATTTTATTACACGTTGATTATACTATATGTTAGACTATTGTCAAGAAGTAATTACCTTCTAAACATCAATTATATAAACTCAACCGAATGCCTTTACGATAACTTTTCCGGCTGCACCGTCTCCACCATCTCTATTATTAGTTGCACAACCACCACCACCTCCACCACCGGGCGCAGTACCATCGGCTCCAGGCTGACCCCCGCTATTGGTAGCACCACCATCACCACCGCCACCACCATTAGGAGAATCACCACCATCACCCCCCGTCGCATCACCACCAAAGCCAGTGCCCGAGACACTTGCATCCACACCAGCTCCGCCGTTAGTGTTTGTTATATTTCCATTTGCGGCAACACCTCCATCACTCAGGGCGGTGTTTAACTGTTCTCCTTCTCCCCCTCTTTCTCCACCACCTGCACTTGGACCAGATAAATCTACTTCACTTCCGCCATCGGGAGTAATTGTATTCAAAGTAGTGGCCACCCCGTTTGCTCCATTACCAGCACCACCAGCACCACCTGTTCCTACGGTGAAGTTTACAACAGCATCTTTAATTACACTAGTATTAAATATTTTATGTTTCACATAACTACCGCCACCGCCACCACCACCTATGAAACTACCTCCACCTCTACCACTCGTTGTCTTTCCAGCACCACCACCACCGCCACCACCAAACATCTCGATCTCAAGATAAACAGTGGCTTCTGGAACTGTGTAGTTCTGAGAACCGGTCGAGGTGATATTAGTAGTCGATAAGACTTGGTATGCTCTTGTACTAGCTGCTCTTGATGCACCAATCATGAGAAGTTCAATCCACCTACAAATCCAAAGATATTAGATCCTGCGTCCGTTGTTACGAAGGAAAGAATATCAACACCAGATGATGTTAGTGATGGTACAACATCACTAGGCCACTTTACTGGTGATGCAAAAGTTGTTGTGTTTGCACCACCGTTTGTGATTATGAGGGTGAGTGTTCCTGCTTTACCTGACGCGGGTGGATTTGTGAAACTGAATTCACAGTTTCCATTACCAGTAACAGTCTGTACGTTACCGTCAGCAAAACTAATTGCAGTGTTACCAGTAATAGTTCCAATGGCGTTGACATGCTCTGAGTAATCTTTAAGGTTTGATCTAGAAACATCATTATCTAAAAAGTTGGTGGTTCCCTCTACTGCTAGATTGCCATCACAAGAAATACCGTTTGTAGATATGGTTCCATTTACATCAAGTTTCTGCTGAGGTGTTTTTGTTCCAATACCAACGTCACCGTCAGAATCAATTGTCATTCTTGCAGTATTGGCAGTTGCAAACTGAATACCGTGGGTATGGTTGCCCGCACTACCGTCTGCTTCGATGTAGAACATGTTTGCTAAAGAACCACTGAACTGTGCGTCATCATCACCGAGCATCCCGATACTAGTACTAATAGCCCCACCATCTTGTTCTAGTCGAATTAGTGGGTTATCATTCTCATTGTTGTTGTCAGTATCTGCTTTAACTGTCAGAGCAATATCACCACTGTCTGTTACTAGCGTTACATTACTGGTGAATGTTGCACCAGCAGCATCAAGATTACCTAAAGTTTCAATCTTACCATCAGTAAATGTGACACCATCGAGAGTTGTTTCTGTGGCAGTCATGTCAAGACCTGTATTATCACCAGCAGTTAATCTGAGTCGATTTGAGTCAAATCGCAAATGAGTGTCACTGTCACCTGAATGTGTAAGGAAGTCTTCAATCTGAACAGAGTAGATGGGGAATCTGATTACTCCATTGGCATCATCAAAAAAAGCTACCTGATTGCCGTTTTGAATAATCTGAAAAGAACTCGAACCGTCAGAGATTAAATCATTTCCGTTTGATATTGCAACATCGGCACCAAATGTTGCACCAACATCAAAAGATATTCCAAGGACAGTTCCAGTAGCATACGTAATACCACCTGCAACAAAATTAGTAAGATTGCTGTCAGCAAAATTCACATAGGTGTCTGTATCAGTCTTTGATCCTAGAACACCACCACCTAGAATATTAACTATAGGAGTATCCAGTTTTACCCGAAGTGCAGCGTTTGCAATTATTTCACTGTGGGAATCTCTAACGCTTATATCAGTGAGATTTCCATCATTGCCAACATCACCTATTGCTACATTTAAACCACTCTGAATGGCAAAAACAGTCTGTCCAGAAGAATTTAAAATATTATGATCACCACTAAATGTTATGTGACCATCAAAAGTCGCACCACCAGAGGAGGTTATTCCAGTAACAGGTAAGATCAGTGCATTTGTAGTAACATCTCCCGTAAGACCATTAAATGAATCTACAGAGTATCTCCAGTATGACCATGTATATCACCCGATGCAATTTGCCTATCCCAAGCGTAACCATTCCACGTCCATTTACTAGTTCCAATGGTGTGTACACTTACGTTTGTTACCAATCCTTCTGTTGGAAATGCCATTTATATCTCCTAAGCCTCTACCCAATTGTTATCTAGTCTTGTATAAAGAGTGCCTGTATCAGTATTTAGGTGAAAATCTCCTGTAGCATAAGTCCCAGTAGCAACATCTGCAGAAACTCCAGAAAATAATCTAGGAACTTTACTTAGTCTGATAGATAAAAATCTACCGTCATCTCTTGTTTCCCAGTGATCTCCCTTAAAATCAATAGTGTCTGCAGATTTTTTCCTTATATGTCCATTTAATAGAACGCCAACACCACCCCCACCAGAGGATGCAGCATTAATAAACTTATTCATTAACTGCTGATTTATTTGTGGATCGTTACTGAGTAATTTCTCAAAGAATTTTTTATCAAGAGAGAATTCTTGCTTATCTGGATTATAAACAAGAGGATATTTGGAAGAAATTAAGCCAGGATCTCCTTCATCGCCTCTATCTCCCTTGTCACCTTTATCACCTTTAGGACCAATAGCACCCACCACGCCGTCGATACCACGTTTTCCTTGAATGCCAACATCACCCTTTGGTCCCTTAGTTCCTTGTTTACCCTGAAGTCCTACAGTACCCCGAGTTCCGACATCTCCCTTTTCGCCCCGATCCCCATTTTCACCTTTGTCTCCTCGATCACCCTTTTTTCCACGAGGACCAATACTACCGTCAACACCAGAGGGACCAGCGACACCCGGTTCTCCTTTGTCTCCCTTTGAACCCACTTCTCCATCAACACCGTCTCTACCATCTACACCGTCAACACCATCTTTACCATCAATTCCACCTTTTCCATCTACACCATCTATACCCGGAGGACCAACAGGACCCTCTGGTCCTATAGGACCAGGATCACCATCATCACCAACTGGTCCTATAGGACCAGGAAGACCTTGAACTCCCTGTTCTCCCTTATCTCCCATAGGACCCTGAGATCCAACTACTTTCTCTATAATAACAGGGCTAACTGGCTCGTGCTGGAAATCATCATCTTGAATCACACGCTGCAAGTTTTCATTTATCTTTTTCCTGCTCCCGCGTATCTCGTACACTTCATTGTTAACCTCTAAGAATATCTTAGATAGTCCATGATCCAAAGAGATAGTTTTGTCAACCTCTTTTAGAAAACTTTCTCTGTATATTTGTGATGATTTTAAATTTTCAATTCCAGGACCTGTCCATGCATATTCATTACATCGTATGGACTCGTCATACGGAGAAAAATATTCATTGAAATCCTCTTTTTTAGAAACTACTTTTATTACTCGATGATCCTCAGTTTCTAAATTTACACCATTAGTAAATGAAGAGAATCCACCAGAATAATTACTCAATTCAACTATGTCATCATGAGTATCATTAGTATTTTCTAATACTAGATTTTTTGTTAAATCAGAATTTATATCTTTTTTTAATATCCATTTTTTCATAGAATGTCCCAGATTATTATTCACATTGCTAATATAAAATAAGATATACTATTATTTATACTTTTTGTTTCTTTCTAGATTTGTACGTCTTCTTGGGAGTTTTCTTTTTATTTTGAGATTCCATTTGTTTTTTTCTATCTTTTATCTGTTCTATTACCTGTTCATAAGATTTCTTATTATCATAGATTCTTTGCTTGTGTTCGATTGGTAAAATTCCCGGATCAAATGACAACAACTTGTTACAAGCTTGAAGTCCGACTTCAGGAAACCCTGCGTAAAAAGCAGTAGCGGCAACTTCATCAAGAACAGCCCAACTATAAACATCATTTTGTATGAATAGTATGTCATGTTCTGGATAAGGAATCTCTGCTGCCATTCTAGCATAAAGATATGCGGTTGCATTCTTGTCTTTCATTCTATACAATCTTGCTAAAAACCACAGAGGTTCTGCTCTACTAGGTCTGTGATTGAAACAATCAAGAAATGCTTGTGCTGTCTCTTCTGTTGGCCGTTCCAACATTCCTTTTAATATAGCAACCCTCAAAAGAGAATAATAAACTTCCTCTGGCCATCCACCGAGTTCAACTCTAGCCTCATAAGCATCCAGTGCTTTTTGCCATTGTTGTGAATCAAAATAACTTTGTGCAAGATAGAACCGATATCTTTCGTTTTTGGGTTCATCTGCAAGTGCAGCCTCTAGGGTTTCTGCATCTCTTTTGTACTTCTCGATTGGATCTACTCCAACATTTCTAGCACCTTCAGTTCGAGCAATAACTCTATAGTCACCCGTTATTTTACCAAAATTCATTTCTTCTCTTGGCTTACTAGTACAGTCTGCATATTCATGAAGAACACCGATATAATTCCAATCGTGTTCTAATTTAAATATTTGATTTCTCCACCAACCAAATTCTGCTCTACCCATACTAATTGCATATGCATCAGCATCCATACCATCAGGATATTTAAAGTCACCCTGCATATAATCATCTGCGTCAATTACCCAAGCATAATCGGCATCTGATTTTTGTGCATTACGAAAAGATTCTGTTCTTGAACCAGTTTTACCATTATGATCACCAAACCCCTTCCAATCAGACTGATGTACTTCACCGGGAATATTTAACTCTTCCATAGTCTTCTTAATTAGATCTTGTGTACCATCAGTGGATCCAGTATCTGTAATATCATAACGATCAATATACTTAGCCATTGATCTTAGACATTGATCTATAATATGAGTTTCATCTTTGACAATCATGCATAATGTAACGGTTGGTCGGCTCATAATAACTCCACTTTATTTAATATCAATTAATGAACACTGGACATTATTTTCTATCCAATTATATGTATACCTGATACCATCTATGAGTTTTCCAGATGGTTTCCATTTAATCATTTTTTCTATAAAT
>JGI24006J15134_10001252_pt1 | contig 14652 bp, 14 predicted proteins | sample LinPmetageLP53_FD_15134 | JGI IMG/M metagenome (IMG submission 15134) | reverse complement strand
GTTTTACGAATATTACCAAGATAAAATAAGAGTAATAGAAGAGATGTTTGGTAAATCTTTAGGTACAGGATTTATTGCTGAGATATATAAAGAGTTTGTAGAAAGCCAACAGACTGATGGATTTTTTAATAAAAAAAGTTTTGATTCTATTATAGAAAAAACTCAAGTACGAGAACATGATCTTTCTTTAGGTATGAGAGATGATAATACCAACAAACTAATTAGAAAAATACCTAAGTTATTTATTACACCTGTAGTAGATGGAAATGGTAATGTAGACCCATCTTTAAAAAGTAGAGATTTAGGTAAAGGCTTACTATTATTGTTTGATGCTGCTTTAGACTATCAAATGAAAATGGAAGTTATGCCAGAGGTTATGGCAATGGAACAACTGTTAAAAGATAATACAATTAAAGAAATTGATACAGATGCTTTTGGAGATGTAATACCTACGTTATCAGGAGTTACTAGAAAGCTTTTTGAAACTAGAAACAATGCAGATGTTTTTACAGGGTATGTTGATCAGTACTTTTTTGCTAACACTGTAGGAACGACTGACATTAAAATAGGTAAAACAAGTGCAATTAAAACCGCATTACAATTAAAACAATATCACTCCCTTATATCTCTTGGGGTAAAGATGCCTGTAGCTGCAGGAGCATTTTTTGCAGGACAATTTGGATTATACCAGCAAGCTACTAAAAACAGATTTATTACTGTTAAAAGTTTAAAAACCTCTCAAGCTGCTTTAATGAAGGCTGACCCTAAAATGAGGGCTATAGCAGAGTATTTTGACATGTATCAAAGAGATGATGCAAAAACTAGGGCAAATAAGTTGTCAGCTAACTATGTTACAAGGCACTTAACAAATGATAAGTGGTTTTCATTCTTATCTACAGCTGACCGTGGTATTGACGCTACTATTTCACACAGTGTAGCTCAAAATATGGGGCTAGACCCAGATACAAACGAAATTAAAAGACTTTCACAGCTACCTGAAGGCACAAAGTCTATTTTAGATTTAATGGAAATAAAAGAAAACCCACAGTGGAAAGGCACTGCAGGTAATGTTTCTAATAAAGCTGTTGATAGGTACATTGTTACTATGCCTGGTATGACAAAAAAACAAGAGTTAGAGTTTCGTAATACTGCAAAACGTGTAAGTGATAAAGTTAAGGGTACAATGTCAGATGAAGATATTGCATTGTATAACAACACTTTATTAATGAGATTTATGATGCACTACAAGTCTTGGTTGCCGGGTGTGGCAATGGAAAGGTTTGGTAAGCAAAGGTACGATCAAATATTAAAAACATTTGACGAAGGAACCTGGATAAGTACATTTAACAATATGGGGATTAGTGGTGCCATGAATTCTAAAGAGGCCTTAGATAAAGAAGTAGGTTTGTTGGGCTATCTAGGTCAGACAGGAAAAGATATAGCAAGAATAGGAATAGACGTTGCTACATTTGGTCTTACGGATCAATTTAAAGTAAAGGAAGATTTAGCAAGAGCTAAGTTTGAGCAATGGGCAGCCAACAATAAAGATAATCCAGAATTTACTGAAAAACTTAAAGACCCAGAGCAAAAAGAAGAAATGTTTAGGGATTTTATAGACATGAAGCGAGGGAATATTAAAGCAAATATAATGGAGATGCGTTTAACAATGCTTTTATGTTATTGCTAATGGCGATGGGAGGTGATTACGATGATGATGGTAAAATTGATATAAGACAAAGCCGTGCAGGTAGAAAGCTATATGCTATAACCAATAGAACTTACCGAGAACTAGCTGTATTTACACAGCCTCAGGAGTTCTTAGAGTCTGGTAGAGCTACTGGTATACCTCTTTTAACTTTAGGGGGCCAATTATTTAAATTGTCAAGTAACACTTTAGATGAAATGAGGGATGACTTACTAGGTGAAGACAGCAACAGGGACAAGACTGAAAGATTTCATTACACATTTAAAATGCTTCCTGGGTTAAATGCTCTTACAAAAACATTAGAGTACAGTGAAAGCGATAAAAACGCAAGGACTTAAGAAGCTGGGAAAAAAAATATTAGAAGTGTTGTCAGAAATAAAAAAGGGGGCATATAACCCCCTTTTCTTTTTGTTTACTCTTCAAATCCTCTAATATCTTTCTTCTCGCTTAGATAGTGCTTTAAATTTAACATCTCCTTATCCATGTCTAATACACTCAATAGTTCTGATTGTTTATCTATTTTTGCATCTAGCTTACTCTCTAGGTCTAGTCTTCTTTCACTAGCCCTGAACAATATTTGACCTAAAGTCTGATCAATTTCCATGTCATGAAAATCTAGTATTTTAAGTTTGTAAAGATCATCCATTTTAGAGTATTTGCTTATTTTTAGTTGCTCGTAGTTTAATTTGTGTTTGTCTGGTATATTAAATATAAATACAACATGATAAGGATCCGGGTCAAAGGAGCTGTCAAAAGCTTCAAACTTTTTTAAGGCCTGCTCAAATTTAGAGAACAAAGGATCCGAAGACCATCTGTATANTAAAACTATTTTATCTATATTTTCTTCGTGACCTAGGAATGCATTCAAAAGTTGATTGTTGTACATAAACAAATGCCTTTCTCCGCCAAGCATAGGTAACAGAAATAGTGAGCACTTTGTTCTTTCAGCTATTTTTGCATTAAAAGTTAAGACACCTTTTTCTATAGACTTTTCAATTATATTGACTTTGTAAGGTTTCTTCTTTACTTCAAATGCATCTCCTAGCGTAACAAAATAATTACCGGGCATTTCTAATGCTGCTATTTCCCCATCTTTACCATTTACGTAGTGGGGTACGATAGAGGTGGTGCCCCCATGAATTTTAAATGCCAGGGGCCCACAAGGTGTAAATATTACTTCTTTGCATTTTATAGACATATTTAACGATTAAAAGGATTAGTAACTAATTTAAGTAACTTTACTCCAGTTTCCCTAAAAACATCCTCTTCATTTTTTAATATGTATATAAGCTTAAAGGTTTCTGTAAATTTATTAATCCCGTCAACAAATCCAAAATGCTCTACATATTTACCTAAAACAAATTTAGGCATTTCAAAATGCTCTACATTCTCTAGAAGTTTATCAGAAGTTTTCTCCCCTATCTTAGGGATGCCTTCTATGCCGTCTGTAGAATCTCCCATAAGAACTTGTTTCCACAAGAACTTTATCGCACTCTGATGATTTACTGTTACTAGCTCTCCCTTCCCATAGTTGTAATGTACACCTACGTTCTGGTATAATACATCTTTGTCAGGACTACATATAACCGTATCTTTATTGTGGTACACGGAAACTAAATCGTCTGCTTCTAGAGCAGGTACAATTTGACAATTCCATTTTTGCTTTAGATATTCTTTAATTGCTGGAAATATAATAGGCTTATCCCCATACTTTCTATTCCCTTTGTAGGGCCTGTTTTTTGCTATACCGTATCTAAAACATTTACCTTGTGTAAGGAACCCTGCATAACTATCTGCTCCTGTTATTTCTAACATTTGAGCGATTCTAGAGTCAATGCCATCAATAGCAATATCTAAAGATTCTTTACCCATCTCATAATAGATCAGACTATCTGCATCTATTAACGCTGTTTTCTTTGCCATTCTTTAAATTTTAATGATTAAACATAATGGGGGAACTACTTAGTTCATTCCCCCATATGTGTTATTATTTACAGAGAATTAATCTCTGCAACATCTTTGTCACACTGAGCTTTGCATGCTGCTTTTTCTTTAACAGCCTCTTGTCTCATTGCGTCCCACTCGGTATCAGTCATAGCAGCGTAAGTAGAACTATGATAAATAGAACCATTTACACCTGAAAGAGATGAATGCACAAAATACTGCTTACATCTAATAGCGCCATCTACATCATCCGGAACTGCACCTACATGCATAGGATCTGCAAAAATGTTGTGTATCTCACCTGAGTAAAACGAAATGTACTTAAGACCACCAATATGAAGACCCTTAACACAAGACATGTCGTCATTAGTGTTTACTTGATCCCATGAATCTAAGCCATGTGTACAACCAACTTTAATAAAATGCCCTAATCCAGCATAACCATTGTTTCCTGCGCAAGAGAAAGGATCTCCACCATTACCCATGATTGCAGGTTCAAACAACCTGTCTTCTATGTGTTCTGGTAAACCATCTCCTTCTATCTCACCTGTATCAGGATTGAACGTACGAGCATAACGATCTACTTTCTCCCCTGTTTCCGTGTCATATTTGTGCATAACTTCTTTAGAAACCTTGTAACCATTTAACAGGCCTTCGTTAGTTATCTTCATTTGATACATGGTAGCTCTTTTCTCAGCTGCTTCTTCAGTAAGTCCTTGTTTTACAAGGTCATCCTTAAGTCTAGGGTGAACGTACTGCATGTTTACAAAGTTAAAGAACTTCTCAGAAAACTCATTACCTGCTCCAGAACTCATCTTCTTCCATAAGATTGGGTTACGCAGCCATCTGGTCCACATTTTAACTAGGGGCATAAAGTCTAGCTCTTTATCCATAGATTCAAATATTCTATCTACAAGTGCTTGCGGCATAGGAATAGAAGATACTATTCCACCGTGCTTAAGAAAAAACTCTCCAGTTGCTTTATTAACATGTATATACTCACACTTTGTAGCAATAGCTTTAGTGTAATCTACAACACACAATGGGGCAAATTCTTCCATTACAGCATTGTATTCTTCTGTTGTGGTTATGTCCTCAGCTTTAGAGCTAATTTCATGCATTTTAGTGTACAGCTCTTTGCTGTAATCTACTGTGAATGGAGTTGTCCCGTAGGAGCCACAGATTTTGTCGTCTATTACATTAATTGTAATCATATTTAATTATTTAATTAGTTAAAATATGTACCGTATTTTATTCCACGGTACTTTGGAATTGTGTAATTGTATAAATTCTTGTATGTATTCAGATTTTAGGCCTAGTTTGTACCTTACATTCTTTCCCCCATATTGAGATGTCTTAGCCTCCTGTTTGTTAGCGACCCATAAGTCTACTTCTGTTTTTGGGTGGTTTTGTAAATTTACAATATGTTTATTAAAGTTATGCGTCAAGAATATGCATTCTGCTAGCACCTGGTCTTTGTATTCTACATAATCATTCATCATGTCAAATACTTCTGCATAATCGTCTAACCAACCATCATACACAATAATAGGACTGTAGTTAACGTGCACATCGTATCCGGCATCTATAAATGCATCAATAGCTTTTATTCTGTCAATGATTTTAGATGTGTTAGGCTCATGTAAATCTGCCTTGTGCTGAGGCATTAAACTAAATCTTATACGAACCTTTCCTTCAGGGTTAAATGATGTTAAGTCTGGATTTACATATTTAGTTGCAAAGCTAGCCATGGCAACCGGGTGATCTCTAAAAAATTCAAACACTCTTTTCCAATTATGATGCTTAGCATGCAACGCAAAATCCTCGTTGCAGCTAATATCATAAGTTGTAAATTCTTTGTGTGTTTGGTTGGGTTTTTCTACTGGTGTAAAATACGCATGATTATTAACCGCAGTTAATATATCACCTGTGTTTACAGCAACAGATAACCCTTTTGGTTTGTGGCGTTTCATATAACAATACGAACAGTTATACAAACAACCATACCCAAAACTAGGACTTATAAAATCCGTAGACCTCCCAGAAAAACGTATTTTAAACGTCTTCCTGGTGTCTTTAGTTATTACTCCCATACGTCCCTAGCTTTTGCTTTGAGGTAGATTTTGATTTCTTTAGCTAGTTCTTTATTAAAAACATAACTATCTCCCCATTTTCTTGTTTTTATCCCAGATATACAATTTAACATAGGTTCAACTTCTTCAGCAAATTCTACTATATTATCGTATTGATTTAATAAATCTAAATCTGCAATTTTTGCATTACTAATATCTGACAAAACAAATAATTCTTTAGATTTTTCTTTTACTATGTCCTCATCATCACACTCATTACAAAATTTCTGAAACTCAAACAACTTGTCCAAATGTTTTATTTGATCTGGGGCTAATTGCTTTGCTTCATCATACATTTCTCCGTAGTATTCGTTTCTTAGATCTATTAAATTACAGTACTTCTCACAAAGCTCAGGGTGTATAAAATCTAAGCCCCCCATAAATTGAAAAAGATTTATTTTATCCATTTTGTAAGCTGTGTAGTATTTAATTAAGCTTTTATCTACAGTATATTCATTATTATCATTTACTTGTAGAAAAAACTCATCAATATGCCTAACATTTGGATTTTTAGCAATAAATTTAACTTTATTCTGACTAACACGTATTAGCTGAGGGTGTTCCCACCCCTGCTTAGGGACAGCCCACTTTTCATACTCACCATCCTCCGGCTTAAAGCTTCTATTCCATCTTTTAAATCTAACAGGAGGATTATCAAACCAAAAAACTGGTTCGGTCCTTGCGTCACTGTACCAAGTACTATTTGGGTAAACTTGATTGTGTTTTGGAGCTGATGCCATAAGTAATCCAGCAGCAGCCTTCATTTTATCCTCGTCCTCTCTAGTACAGTAGTAAGTACGATAATCGCTATTCATAAGATCAATAGTTTTAGGTTCTATTTTATCCATAGTAAAATTATCATCTTTCTTATCGTCAAATCTAACAGTGTAAGCAACTATCCTTTTTTCTATCTCTCTACGATCTGCTGGAGATAAATCAGAAAATTTAGACTTTTCTTGTTGCTGTGCCTCTTCTTCTTTGTAGTCTTTTAACCACTCCTCAGGTACTTCTGTTTCGTCATAATTATTATACCACTCTGAAGATTCAATAAGCTTAAGAACTGCATTACGCTTAGCCTCAACTCTATTTCTTTCTTTCATCACTTTTTGAAGCTGATCAGTTCTGCCTGAGCACATTTGTATAGCGCTTTCAAACTTTTCATCTAGATCCTCAAGAGTATAAGTAGAAACGTGAAACGGATTGTAAGAATCTTCTGGGTTATTCATAAGATATGCATCTTTGTACTTAGACCATTTGTCTTCTCTAGAATAAAAATGTTTAGCATCAAAACTACCCCACATTTTAACTACCTCTCTTTTAATCTCATCTCTAGTTTTAACAGGCTCCATAATAGTTAAACCTTCAAACAATTTAGAAATTGGACCATATTTAATTCTAGGGTCAGGACTAAATTTAGGTTTTAAGGCTTCTGTATCTACTATACGTGCTAACCTACTGAGTATTCTGTTTTCACTATTGTTACCAGAAACTATAGCTCTACAAGCATTTATCCATTTAAGGAAGTCTGTTTCTTGCAACTCTTCTTCTATAATGTCACTAGCTTCTTGAGCTGCAGCCATAATCACACCTTTAATATAGTTCTTAGTAGCTTCGTTCCATATAACTTTCTCACGAGACGGAGTAACGTCTACACCTTCCTGCAGTACAGTTTCTGAACCGTCTTCGTTAGTAACAACTTGCCTGGCTGGACATTTAAATGCAACAGAACCATACATTTGCTCCATTTCTAACTCTTTAAAGTCAATATAACCATAATTAATACCTGTTGCAGAGTCTTTATCTTTAACAAGTACAATGTGTGGTTTACTGTAGTAATGAGAGTCAGATACTATAAGGTTCTTAGAATTGTAAAGTATATCAGCTTTAAAATGAATATTTCTAGTGTAATTGTCATCTTCAGAATCTACAGTCTTAAAGTTAACATTATTAAAATACATTAACTGCTCTTCTACAGCTTCTTCAAACTTATTACGATTGTGTTTCTTAACCCCAAAAGATACAGTGGTTTGGTTTGTAGAATCAGTTGTAACGTAATGCACCTTAGTACCGTCACTAAATGTTACAAATGGATTTTGCTGTCCAGTCTTTACATTAAATGCAGGTATAATAAAGTCTGTTTTGTAGTTGTAGCAATTACATTTAAACCTCATGCCATTATACACTGTTTCTATAGTGTAAAAATCTACACCTGTTGACAATGCAGCTTTTGCACCAAGGCCAAATGCACCGAAGTTCTCACTGGTATTTCTTTTCGTAGAATAACCCAGTTCTAATATACCCTCTAAGCGTCTTGCCCCAATACCTACACCATAGTCAGTAACTGCAAACGTATCACAATAACCTACACCTTCATTTTTAGTGTATACTAAATCTATTTCTGATGCAGTGTTTAAGTGATCTCTATTATAATAGTTTATGTCAAAGTTGCTGTCTTCATACTGAGCACCATGTCTTTCAATGTAGTAATCTTCAACTTTCTTTTTACCCATCAATATTTCTATAGCTACCTCTTTCTCACGCTGAGAGTCACATGCGTTTGTAACCAGCTCTCTAATTGTAGACTGTACCGGCATAGAATACTGAGTTGACTGAAGAATGTCAAACACCATCTTCTCGGCACCTTTGTTAATCTTCTTAGCAATACCGGCACTGCCACGCATTGGTTTGTCGATTGTTTTAATACTCATGTTTTTAATTTTAATTAATTTCTATCAAGTCTGTCTTGATCCATTTTATTTTCTTGGTAATCTTCATACTGTTTTTCTTCGTACTCATATGTACTTACAGGTTCTTCAAATATGTCTAAACAGTTATCACATACATACCCTTCTTCTGGGTTTGTGTGCTCAAAGCATTCTATACATAATCCATCTTCTGAGATTTTTGCCCCACAACAATAGCTTGGGCCGTCCTCATTATCTGTGTACTCGTACCCACAGCATGGGCTTACTTGTTCACTCATAATTTATTTATTTTAGTGGTAAAAAAAAGAGCCCTTAAAAGGGCCCTTTGTTATAATTGTTTAATGAGTTCTACAACCTCATCTACTTGCTTTTTATTCCGAGGCATAAAGAGCACGTATTGTTGATTGGTGTCCTTAAGGTGTTTCTTAAATAGCTTCCACCTTAAAGGAAAAGACTCATTTGCATACCCTTTTGTCTCAATGATCCACTTTTTACTAGGATCTACAAAATCTGGTGTGTACGTTATAGGTCTAATTTTACTACCCTTGTTGTACAGCTTTCTTGCAGTTCCTTCGTAACATGCTTGCGGGTACACCAAACCTTCAAAGATTGTAAATGTAGTTTCCTCATATTCTACAGGTATCTCAGCTTTTTCTAATTCTTTATAGCAATACAGCTCTAAGTTAGACTGAAAGTTTTTGCCGTCATATGTAGACTTCTTGGCATTCTTAACTTTAGATCTTCCTGGTCCCTTAACTCTTTTTCTCCACGCCATAATTCATGATGTTTGTTTGAAGGTACCCTTCCAGACCTCTGTTCTTATTCCAAATAAACGCTTGACCACATCTTAATGTACCTACATACCCTTGTGTTTTGTGCCAAGCATCATTACCACATATAGATGGTATAAACCTAACTTTAGTTCCCATGTACTCATTTAGCATCTCTTTATGCTTATGACCACAATGTACTTCCCTAACTTTAGCTCTACTCCACATCTCTGGTTGCTCTGTAGCAATTAATAAAGGTAACTCCTGAGGCTTTTCCTTATCTCCATGTGTAAACATAATCATGTTAATTCCATACTCATAATACTTACGAGTGTCTAGACTGTTGTCTACTGTTACATTTTTATTGTTATGATACATGGCGTTTAAAACCTCCCCTACATAAAACATTCTTTCAAAATCATGATTACCTTGTACAACTATAACGTCTACTGGCGCATGCTCTGCTAAGTAATCAATAGCTTTCATAACTAAATGCCAATAGCCTCTAAAAGACTGTCTCCACATCATACTATCTTGTTGAGGTGTTCCTTTAGTTGTAGCCATAGAATAACCTTCAGAATTAAGACCGTCATTACCTACAGGCAATAAGAATCTTTCTATTTCAAGGCCATCTGCTTTTCTATGTAAATCTACAATAGCTTTCATGTAGTTCTCCTCCATAGTTTCAGGGGACTCATCAGTTATTTTACCGTAATGAATGTCTGGTAAAGAGATCTCGTATAATACAGGATCTTTTGGTTTAGTGTATTTAATTTTCTTAACTACGTGAGAGTTGTTTTTAATATAGTTTAATAACTCATTCTTAACTTGAGGCTGTTCATGCCACTGGTTGTGAGTTACTATGCTATACCTCTGTTCGCCTTGGAAATTTTGCCAAAACTTAACAGATTTTACATCCTCCATAGTTAATCCGTTGTCTAATAAATGTTTTGAGAATGCTTGACTTTTACTTATATCGTGCCCGTTCTCATTATTCATTCTTTCTTGCACCCATTCTTCAGATGTGACTATTTTTTTACAGTCTTTTATAATAGATATATCTACATCCCATTCATCTGCAAGATACTGCGCTCCTTTTTTTAGGTATCCTTTCTTTACTCTTAACTTTTCAATGATTTCGTCTCTTGTCATTTTAATATGTTTTTAAGTTCTGTTAAATTACCTACCTTATCAACCAAGTCAGAAGGATCTTTAGATCTAAAGTTGTCAGGTATGCATATATTCTTAAAACCATATAAGTCACAAATTTTGCTAGCCATAGTCTGGCCCGGATTAGTCGCTTTATCAAAGTCATTGTCGTACAAGATTTCTATATTTTGGAATCTTTCTTTTAGCTCACTTATTAGTTTTTCTTCAGGAATTTGCATCTCACTTTGCATAGCTATCGAATGATACCCAGCACTGCTTAAACACATTACATCTTTTAATGAAGAAGTGATGATTAGTCGCTCACCTTTATTTGGGAGTTGGTTATAGCCTTGCACGTCTGTCTTTTTTGTGTTGCTTAACCATTTGTTTTTATCATCATAAGGAGAATAGATCTTGTATCTACTATTGAATTTGAAAGCGTAAGTAATTGATTTGCAAGTGAATCTAACTCCATTCACCCATAAATGACTTATCGGCTCTACATCAAAACTACGTAAAACTTTCTTACTAACAAAGTATTTCTTCCAAAACCTCGCGTCATCAGCCGACCAAAGTCGGTTTTTCTTCTTAATAATGACTTTAGGTTTGGTATACTTTGGAGAGTTATTTTGCCTGTAAGCCATTGTCCCCATAGTAAATTGTGTACCTGGGGCAACAGAAGACAGACCTAATTTAAAATCACAATCAATTATTCGCAAAGCTTCTACGAAAGAGCAATTGTATTTGTGCTGTATGTAACTAAAACAGTTAAAAGTATGATCAGGGTTCCCAAAATCTTTGTACAATAGTTTTCCGTTGTAAGGTATAATAGAAACTGTGGGAGATTTGTCCTCCCTCAGTTCACTATTAAATTTCTTACCTAACTTTCTAAAACTAGGACAGTAATACACGAAAATGTCATACTCAGTAACTTTACCGAGTATAACATTTGTGTGTAAATGGTCTTCACTTCCTCTACTGCGTATAGCCATTAGAAGGGCGCGTCCGTTGTTACTTTGTTAGCGTTTTGAGGAGTGTCAGGCATTGACCAATCCTCTTCTTCTTCAACAGCATCTGGAGACACTAGAGTTGCTGTGGAGACGTGTGGTCCCCAAGACAAATCAGTGTTAAAGTCTGCATTAAATGTACCGTAGTCATCATTTAGAGCTTTAATAAATAGATCATCTCTCTGTGGCTTAATTCTACCAAAGTACTTAGTGTATACTTGCTGATACTTGCTATCTTTAACACCTATAAGAACTCTAACCTGGTTCCCTGCAAGAGCTGTAACAAGAGATTTAACCTCTGCCGTGTTACCTGCTGCAATAGCGTCCATAGTGTCAAACGTAACTTCATCGCCTGACGCTACGTTAGCCCATGCTTTAACAAAGTTAATAAGAGTCTCNTCACCTGTGTAAGCTTTTCTTTGCCCTTCTTTCTTCCACCACTCATAAGATGGAGNTTCTGTAGACCANGTAGATTGGCCAATAGCATTCATCCACTGATGTTTGCCGGTTTGAGAAACTCTAGATTTATTTTGCATTAGAATTTCTAGCTTAAAATTACCATCAGAATTAGATAGCCACAATACAACCTTGTTGTACGCTTCACCACTAAACTCTACACTGTAGTTTGGTTCTTGTTTAACATTTATGTCCATTGCGTGTAGTTCAGCCATTGTTGGATTCACTGCTACAACGTTAACATTAGTAAGGCCTGAGAATGTTTTCATTCCCCCCATTACTTCTTCTGTACTTGCATTACTTTTAATTGCCATAATTTTTATTGGTTTTTAATTATTAATATTCAATTGATTCGTCTTCATCGAAAGATTCTCCAAACTCTTCAGCTTTTTGTTCTTCTACTAAATCATAAGTTTCTTCCATTGTAGGAGGCGCATCTTCTACTGGAATACTTGTCTGATTAGGGTCTGCAAATGGTTGTGTGTCATCTACAAACTCGAAAGATAGTTTCCTAACTTTTTTAGCTTTCTTGCCTTTTAATGTAGGGTGCATAAACATTTGCTTAACTTCCCAAGATTCTAAAGAGTATTTGTTTTTAATACCATCACGATCAATACCATTCTCTAAGTCATTTATGATCATGGTAGTTGTTATTTGTGCAGGTTTTGTTCCTGTTGTAGTACTAGGCTCTACAGCGCTTCTTGATTCAATCATTTTTTAATTTTAATCTATAAATATTTTTGACCATTCTAAAGGCATAGTCTGACCTTTTAAGTGTTCACATCTGCTACCTGCAACAATATCGTCAAGCGAGTCAAAAGAAATCATAGTTTCTTCTCCTTCTCTAAATATGTAACCAACAGCATCTGCGTTTGCGCATGTAATTTGCTTGATCTTACCTGTAAGGTCTAGGTCTTTAACGGCAACCTCTTTACCTTTCTTCTCAAGCATCTTGTCTTTTAGGTGACCTACTAAGATTATGTGATCCGCTAGTTTATTCAGTTTGTCTATCCATTCTTTGTAGGCCATTCTTAAGTATAAGTAGCCAGCGCCATTAGGCAATGATAGTACTGATGCACCAGGGTTCTTTTGATCAAAGTTTTTACCCATTGGAGTTTTCATGTAAATTTGTTTAGCATATCCTTCACACATCTCTTCTAGTTTAGAGATAGTGTCAATAGCTATATACTTGTAAGGCCTTCCTTCCTTCATAATTGCTGTACCAACAGCTTGTAAATCTTTTAAACTGTTAGCTTTTACTTTTAAAGCGTCAACCATATCTGAACCGTCTTCTAAATCTATTATTAGACAGTTATCTAACTGTGATAACACTGTAGTCTTACCTATCTTAGGGGGACCATATATTATCATGTTTTTAGGTGATTTACGGGTAGCTTTTACTTTACTTTTTGGTAAATTCATAATTTTCTGTATATATTATTTTTTTCTTTCATTAATTGTAAATGTTGACATCTCAGCTTCAAATGGTATCATACCTAGCAAGCCATCTCTGTTCTTTTCTACATGAACAGCTAGTAAGCCTACCGGATCTTCACCGCAATATGAATCTGTAATTCCATACAAATCATAAGGACGTTGTATCATCATAACAACATGTGCATCCTGACCAATACTGTCACCACCGAACAAATCTGTTAGTAATGGTTGGTACTGAGCTTTAGCACGATACTCTTGTTCTATGTTACGGTTAAGCTGTGACAATAGTATGTTTATAGTACCCATTTTTGATTGCATCCACATACATCCTTTACTCACTTCGTTTAGTTTTTGTAACTCTTGGTCTTTTCCACTTAGAATTAGTCTTGAATGGTCAAACACATTTACAATAGTGTAATCTGGTTTTTTGTTAGTTATATCAACGTTTGTTTCTTTAATAAAATCCATGTCTCTTGGCACGTTATTAAAGAACACAGGGTAATGTGCGTACTTTAAAACTTCCTTCTTAAACTTTTGATAAGCATCATCTTCTAGCTTTCTCTCAACTGACAGCAAGTCACTAACCTGTTTACCTGAGCCTTTTGCACCGGCACGCAATATCTGCTGATAGCCTGGCATCTCGAAGCTCCAATAAAGAACTAGTAGTTTTTTGTGTCTGTTTGTGTCTAGCAAGTCAAAGATTAACTGATTACTAAATGCTGATTTACCTACACCCGGTCTACCTGCAATTACATACATTTTACCTGGTTGCAGGCCACCTAACAAGTTTTTGTTTAACCTTTCCCACTTTGTCTTGTACACTTCTCTTTCACCTTTAATGCCACTTTCTACCTGATATAAAGAAGCACTAATAGCTTTGTTTATGCTTTTAAAACCTCTATTTTTAAAGGGATCTTGTGATTCTTGGTCTGTCTTTGTCTTTTGTGTCATCTTCTGTTATGTTTTCATACTTTTCCCAAGTATGGTTATTAATCCAAGTTTCTAAATTTTGCATGTACGCAAGGTTGCTGCGCTCTATAGTTAGCTGTACATTAAGTAAAGCTATAATGTTAGTGTGCACATGAGACTTGCCTTTTACAAGTTTTCGATACTTATTTCTAGCTTTGTCATTAGACTTAGCGTCTGGATTAGAAGCATGCAGTATACGTACACCATTGTTAGTGTTAACTTTCATAGGGTACGTATTTACTAATTGAGCAAACATAGAATCAAAGTCGTTAACAAACAGATCAATAAACTCTTGTCTAACTGTGTGATTTGCTATCTCTTCTCCTAATTTTATGTAGCTATCTGCTTCTAGTTTTTGCCAGTCAATGTTTAAGTTCA
>JGI24006J15134_10001251_pt1 | contig 14659 bp, 9 predicted proteins | sample LinPmetageLP53_FD_15134 | JGI IMG/M metagenome (IMG submission 15134) | reverse complement strand
ACTACTTGGGTATTGGAACATGATACTGCAACAACTAATACTACAACTCTTACTTGGGGTACTGGTGGAACTTTTTTTGCATCAAGGGTACTAACACCTAATGCTACTTTTTTAAGTGCAAAATGGCAAGCAAATAGAACTTCTGGTAATGATAGTGTATCTTTAGGAAGTGGTAGTGGAACACAGAAAGCATTTACATTTACTACTGGTGACCCAGCAAATACAGACTTTTGGGTTATAAAAATGGTAACCGCTGCTAACTCTGCATGGGAAAAATTTTTTTGCGATGATAGCGGAAGTAATAATGATGTTGCTTCAGAGGAAATTACAATATATGATCAAGATGGTGGCGGATTTTAAATGATAAAACTATTTGATAACAATAATTACCTTCGTATATTCAAAGGTAAAATTCTATCCTTAAGGAATATATAATATGAAAGTAGAAAATTAAATGCCAGGTTTATTAGCAGGTTTAGGTATAAAAGGTGCTGGATTATTAGGTCAAGGTTTAAAAGCTGGTGCATCATGGCTTAGTAAAGGTAAAAATTTACAAGGGTTATTTGGCGGTGCTATGATGGGTAAAGGCATGTCAGATATGAACTCTGCAAACAGACTTCCAAGCATGGAGAGTCTTAGAATGCCTTTTCAAAATTCTCAAGATATTATAGACAATCAAATGGATTATTCAAAATTTTCTGGACAAGGTGCAGATGCTTCCCTTCAACAAGGGAACGATGCTGTTAGAACAGCAGCTATGATGGGTCAAGGTGGAAGTGCTTCAAATGCTATAAGAAATAGAATGAAAACTTTAAGCGATAACAAAACATATGAAAATTGGCAAGCAGGGCAAGCAGCTATGCTTCCTCATCAATACAATATAGATAATCAAGTATCTAGCCAACATCAAGCAAATTTAGGAGATAGAAAAGATTATGTTAGCCAAAGAGCTGGAGCTTTATATGGCACTGGTCAAAATTTACTTCAAGATATGGATTTTAATATGGGTGGAGCCTTCGATAAAATGGGTGGTCTTTTAAAAAAACTTCCAGGTATGTCGCAATAAATTAAGAAAAGAAAATTATTATGCCTCAAAATAAACAAACTTACGGGCCACCAAGGCCACAAAGACAAGCTATGCCATCAAATCCATATTACGATATGTTTCCTCAGGCAGGTTCACCAGTAACTATGTCTCCAAATTATAATGATCCTATGGCATCTTCTTACCCTCAACCTCAAAGACCAAATTCACCTCAATCTGCTAGTCAATCTGGGCCAGGAATGTTAAATGATGTACCATTATCTGCTATAGATCAACAAGATTTTCAAAATTGGGAAGACCCACGTCAAGCACCGTCAGAAGCATTTCCTTTTAATCAAGCTTGGAGAGACAATGCATTCAAAAGTTTTGGTGGTGACAAGATTGGTGATATGAATCTAGAAGACGCAAAGAGTGGTATTAGTGATTTTTTCTCAGGGATATGGGCTAAAGGTAAAGATTTAAAAAATCAAATGGCTAATAGAGATAAGAGTAAAAACTTAACAGAAGAATTTGGTAAAGCTATACCTAGGGCAGCAAGTTCAGTTTACAATGCTGGTAAAAATATATATGATGAAGCTACCAATCCTGCTAATATGAGAGGGCCATTTGCAGAAATGTATATGAATAGAACAGGTTTGCAAGATAAACCTGAGATGCAAATGAGAGGAATGGAACCACCTCCTCTTGAAATGCCTAACTCACAGCAAATTAGAACACCTATGCCTCAAGGTGAAGATGCTCAAAATTTAAGAGATAGAGTAGGCGAAGGAAGTGGAGTATCAGAATTTGTAAGAAGTGGTAGTATATCAGATTATATGAGCCAAAATCCATCAGATATGACAATGTCTGATGAAGTGACTCCATTGGAAGCTTTAGGAGCTAAGATGAGAATGGGTGGAAAAGGTGCAATAAGAGGAGCAGGAGATGCAATATCAAATGCTGGTGGTGCAATTGCAAATGCTCCAAGAGGTGCAGCAGAAATGGCAGGTAGGGGTCTTGGTGGAACTTTTAAATATGGTGGAAGTTTAGTAGATGCATTTAAAAAAGGATGGATGGGTGACCAAGCTTCTCAAGCAGAATCTCCTCAAGCAGAGTCAAGTGGGCTAACCCCTAAAGTAGCTACTAAGCAAGTTTCTAAACAATCAGGTGGGTTTAAAGGTGCTTTTGCTTCTGCTAGAAAATCTGGTAAAGGTGAGTTTACTTATAAAGGAAAAAAATATAACACAAGATTAAAAGGGCAAACTAGTAAGCCTGTTTCTAAGAAGAAAAAGAAAACAACAAATAAAGCAACTCCTTATTTAAGTAGGTAATATATGTCTCAAATATGGCAAAACGAACAAGGTCAATCTAGGAATCTCCTAGGTTTTATGAAAAACAGAAAACAAGTAGAAGCTGAGAATGTAAATCAAGCTAATGTTGATTTTGGTGAAAGATTAGCTAACTCGTATATACCTATTCAAGAAATGATAGGTATAAATGGTAAGGTTAAACCTGGAGCATTTTCTGCTATAGGGCCTCATCCAAGCTACTCTCAAGAAAGAGCTAAGATTAGAAGTCAAGTTCCTGATAATGTTGATCTTAACGATGAAGCTATTAAGGCTAGATTTAGTGCTTCAGAAACAGAATATGATATGAACCTAGATAGACTTCTTGCTTTCCAAAGAGCTTCAGGAATGTCTGATAAAAAAATAAGAAAACAAATAGGTGCTGAAAATCATAATTTATTATCTTATGCTTATTCAAAAGGAATGATAGCTCCTAAAGTAGATGGAATAATGGATGATTTCTTAGCTATGGTAGGTACTTCTACGGCTGCTGGTGCAGGTGCATTAGGTGGTAAAGCTTTGTTTAATATGTCAAAGACTCCAAAAGCTCCTAATGAAGAAACTTTGAAAGTTTTAAAAAATAATGGCTATAAATTTGAAAACGGTAAAATAACTAAAATGAGTACGAAAGCAAAAGATATAATAAGTAATCAAAGTAAATTATCAGCAATAGGTAAACAAGCAGTAAAAGAAGGTGGCTCAAAAAGAATTAAAAACATAGCTACAAGCATGGCATTAAAAAATGCTGGAAAACATTTTGGAGTAAAAGCTGCAACTGGAATTGCTTCTAAGCTTGCAGGAGGCTTAATGTCTTGGCCTGTTGCTCTTACCGTAGGAGCTGTTCAATTAGCACCATTTGTATATAACAAATTAACACAAGAGGATTAATCGTGTGGCCGTACCTCAAGGATTCAAACCGAGTCTTTCTTCAGCTCAAGTAAACGATTACAGAAGACTTTATGAACGTCAACCAGATAAGTTTGACGAAAACACAGTACAAGCGTTAGAACAACACGCAGAGTACTACAAACTTCCATTTGCAGAATCAAATAAATCATTTACTGAACGTATTGGCGGTGTAGTAAAACAAGCTGGTGCAGGATTTGTTGAAGGATTTACTACATTAAACATAAGTGATGATGCCCCAGATGGTGATGCAGAGGCTATTGCTAGAAACGTCGGTCATTTGGCTGGTTTCGTTGGGTACTTACCTAGTTTTGGAATTAAATCTTTAGCAGGGTTAAAATATTTAAAAAATAATAGTGCTCCTATGTATGTAGCTAGGAAAGCCCAAGAAAAAGTTAATAAAATATATAAAAGCACAATGGGAGAGGCTTTAAAAACTAGAGCAGCAGCTTCTAGTACGGCTACTAAATTCCTTCAAAACGAAGTAGTAAAAGACATGGCTGGCGGAGCATTTCATCTTGGAGTTGCTAGTGCTGTAAGTTCTTGGCGTTATGGAGTTGATGAAATGATGAGTTCTTTTGTCCATGGTGCTGGTACAGGTGCAGTATTTAGGTTTATAGGTAATAAAGTGTCTACAGGAACAGATAGTAAGGTAGCTGATAACGCATTGCGTGCATTATCTGCTTCTTTATTTACAGGTTTGCCTTCTACTGTACGTGGAGACACAACTCCAATGCAAGTATATCAATACTTATTAGGTGCTTATTTTGGTGCCAATGAGGCTCCATATAGTGTTAGAAAATCTGGACAGTTTTTAAATAAAATGCGTAAAGCAGAACTAGGCCCTAAAGAGAATAGACCTTTAGGTGACCCAAATAAGGTAGAAGGGTTCTCTGAATTAGACGCTAAAACTCAAGATTTAGTAATAGAAGGAGCTCGTAGATTTAATATTGAACAACCAGTAACTAGAGAACTTCAGTCAAGCTTAGCTGAAAAAGGTAGAGCTTTATCGGAAAAAGAAATAGAAGCTGAGATAAAGAAGTTTAAAAAAGGTGAGCTTGAAGTAGAGACGACAAAAGAAGGAGAGCCTTTAATAGTTAAAAAAGAAGCTAAGTCTTCTTATAAAGTAATTAGAGAAGTTAAACCTCCTAAAGCAATTTCAGAGTCTACTTTTACAGAATATGCAGATCAAGGGATGGCTAGAGAAACAAAAGCATCTTCTTTAAAAGAAAGTATTGGAGAAAGTGAGAATCTTGAAATTTGGTCAAATATTGCAGATGCTAATATTAGTAAAGTAAATATAAAAGAAGCACAAAGAAATATAAATTTTATAAAAAATGTTATTATAAAAGATAAATCTGATATAACTGGATTTGAAACAGTAGGAAAGTTTGGTTCAAAACGTGTTAAATATTCAACGTTAAAAGAAAAAATAAAAGATGCTAAACAAGCTGTTCTTTATTTAGAGAATAGAATTAAAATGCTTACACCTTCAATGACTCCTGTGCTTAAGATTAAAAAAGAAGCTTCATTTGTAACTAAGATTATTTCTGGAGGTCAAACTGGTGGAGACCAGGGAGGATTACAAGCTGGTAAAATTTTAAAAATAGAAACAGGAGGAACTGCCCCTCCAGGTTGGAAAACTGAATCAGGTTCACAAAAGAAATTATTAGAATCTTTTGGATTAAAAGAAGGTGAGTCAGACCCATCTGTATTTATAAAAAGAACTAAGAAAAACGTAGATGATGCAGACGGTACTATAGCTTTTAGTCTAGTAAGGTCAGCTGGAACTGATAAAACTATAGGTTACGCTCAAACAGGTAAGTGGAAAGTTGGCACTGGAAGTAAAAATGATGGACATAGACCAATATTAGTGTTAGAAAATGCATTAAATAATGCTGAAAATGTTAAAAAAATTAGAGATTTTATATCTGAAAATGACATTAAAACTTTAAATATAGCTGGACATAGAGAAAAAACTATAAAAGGATTACAGGAATCAGTAAAGAAAGTACTTGTAGAAGCATTAGCTGTTCCTAAGAAATCTAAAGAAGTTAAGCCTCCTAAAAACCCAGAAGTTATAGAGACTAATAACACTTTAGATGACATAGACCCTCAAAACATACCAGATAGAATGTCAGCTACTGCATATACATTTATATCTAATCCTAAATATATGAGAAAAGACCTTGAAAAATTATCTCCAAATGACACTAAGGTAATAATGGAAGATATAAGCTCTGCTTGGATAGAGTCTATAAAAAAAGGAAAAGCTGAAGATATTAATCCTGGCAAGTTAATGATAGAACATATAGAATCTAAATATCCTACTTATGATATGGATTCAAAATCTGAAAACTTTTGGTTATCTACTGGTACAAGAAGACAAAAAGATTCTCCAGTAAAAATGATAGGAACTCTAGCTGAAGGCGGATATATAAAAGAAACTTATATAATGGAAGCTGACGAGAATGGCTCAACTATAAATAATGCTGGTAATAGAAAATTTTTAGCTCAAGAGAAAAAAAGAATGGATAGAGTATATGAAAATGATTTCAAAGAAGCATTCCCAGATAAAAAAGTTCCAGATTACAGTTATTCAATATTAGATAATATAGTTATTAAAACAAAAGCTAAAAACTTTCAAGAAAAATCTTTAACTCAATACAAAGAATACTTAAGAAATTTTTATAAAAAAGAATTTAAAGAAAATCAATTAGATCAAGACCAGCAAAACTCTGTAATAGATAATAGGTACTATCGTGAAATAGGCACTATAATGAAAAATATGCAAAAAGAAGACTCTTATTACTTTGGTGGGAGAGGAGATGCCCAAAGAATGTATTTTGCAAAATTTCACCCTAAGTCTTTAAAAAACAATATTGGAATATTAAAAGATATAGTAAAATTAAAATTATCTAATAAAGAAAAAACAGATCTTGATTTAGATAGACAAGATTTTGTTAAACGTTATAAAGATTCTATTGGTGAAAAAGAAGCTAAGGCTCTTTTTAATAAAAGTTTTATATCAAATCTCTATTATTCATTGAGAATGAATGGTTTTAAAGGTGAACAAGCTGAATTATCAAATTTTAGGACTTTATTAAATGGAGATAAATATGTTACGACTGGAAAAAGTTATAATAAACGTGCTCAAATCTGGTCTACAAATGGTTACTCTGCTGATGCTGAAGCTGTACGTAATACTATTGAGAATTATAAAGGAATAGGTAAAAGTGATTTAGTAGATGTAGATGGTGTTTTAAATGCTAGAGTTATATTTATAAAAGACAATGGTAAAAGCGGTGAAATCTTAAATGATAAGTCCGCTGCTAGTAAATGGCCTGAAGGAACAGATGGGCATATAGGTGGGCGTAAAGATTTCATAGAGGGGCTAAATAAAGGCTCAGGCTTAGACATCTCAGGTAATGTTAACAAATCATTTATCGTGTCTCCTGACCCTAAATTAGGGGCTGTACTTGGAAAGTATATGATACATGGTAACTCTGCTCCTGTAGAAGCTTATGCTAATAAAGAAAGCATTCATTTAATTATACCTGAGTCATCAGCTAAACAATTAGGTGAAAGAAAAATAGGAGAATTGGATATAAGTAAAAAAGGAGAAGTTACTTTTAAAGGCGAAAAGCCTTACCTAATTCCAGTAAAAGATTTAAAAGTTGTACTATCAGAAATAACAAATGCCGATATGGTAAAAGATAAGCATATTGTTAAGCAAATGTTTACTAATCAATCTCCTTTTGGAGACTTTAATCCAGACGTCTTACCTAAAGAACTACAGACTGAACAAGCTTATCAAAAGAAGGTATCTGAGACAATGAGTGACATGTATTATCATACTGTACACAAAAGAGTGCAAGGTGAAGAAAAATACAATAAAATGATAGAACAATTGTCAAATGATCCTAAGAAATATCAGAACAATATAGACACTATTCTAGAAAATATAGATCGTGTAGGATTAGATAATTTATTTATAGCTGCAAAAAAAGAAGGTAATGAATTATTTGCTAATAGACTATATAGTAAATTGCAAAATAGAGATATTGAAGTAATAGATAGAGTTAGAACTGAGGGAGAAGAAACATCTGAGCAATCAAATCAAAGATTACTAGATATAAATGACTATTCATCAGTGCCAAAAAGAATACAAGAATTAGCTGGAGAAAGTCTAGCTGGACATTTATTTAAATGGAGTACTGACCACAGAACAAGAGTTGTACAAAATTTTATTTCTGATGCTATTACTAGACCTATTATTGGAAATAGTGGTAAGGCTAGGATAAGGCAGTATGATAAAGGTTTGCAGTATGGAGAAAATACTAAAAGACTTGAAACTGAAAATGATATATTTTTTGCAGATAATCTATGGAAAGCAAAAGTTATTGATGGTACAGGGTTAAATTTACCAAAGACAACCTTAGAAAGTCATTTTAAAAAATATACAAAATTAAAAAAGAATAATATAGAATCTGAAAAAATAAAAGCTTATGAAGAATTATTTGAAACTATAGTGGTTAGAGTTCCTATGGACGCTATGTCTGGAGCTAGGACTTTAAAATTTGCTGGTTTTACAAATATTGATGGTGCAGGTGTACTAATGCATGGTAAGGTTGTAAGAGCATTAGGCGGTGCTGATCTAGATGGGGATACAAGTTTCATCTTTTTTGGAGGTATGAACAAGGAAGGTAAAGGTTCAGGTTTTAAAAAAGAATGGAAGGATATGTATAAATGGAATGAAAAAGAATTTGAAGATGCTAATGGAGTTGAGCTTGATGCTAAGAAAACGTGGGAAAGCACTTTTACTGAGCCAAAAAATGAAAGAGTTTCTAATAATGATTTACTTACTTTCTCACCATATACTAGACAAATAGCTTCTGAGAAAGCTTATGAAGGTAGAAAAGAGTTAGGCCCTGTTGTTACAGGTACTGCTTATATGAAATCAGCTCATGCTGCTATTTCCTCATATCCTGATAAAAAATATACAGTTAAGAATGCAAGAGTAGAAACAAAAGATGGTAAAGAAACTTTTTACAATTTAGAAATAACTGCAAACACAGACAGAAAATCTATAAATACTTTTAATTCTATGTCTAAAGCTGCAACTGGATTTGCATCTGACCCTATGGATTACAATGGTTTAAATATAACAAAAAATAATAATTTATTTAATAGACAAGCTGATACTTTATTTAATTATAAACTTGTAAACGATAAAGGGATAAGCCCTAAAAAAAGAGTGACTACGGCAGAAAAGAGATTGGGGCCTATCAATACAATTACAAATATAAATCAAGCTATTTATAGTAAAAATTGGGCAACAGATAGAAAATGGGAACCTTGGGAAATACAAAATAAATTAGATTTGATTGATAATAGCAAAGGAAGAATAGAGAATGAAAATAGAAATACTTTTTTATCAAGAATACCTGGAGATATAAAAAATATAGATTGGACTGATTCTATTATATCTAGAGTAAGCAGAGCTAATCTTATAGAAACAATTAAAAAACATAATAGCAATAGAAAGTCTAATAAATGGCTTTATGATATATTAAAAAGAGATCATGGTGTTCCTATTCAAAATACAGATTACATACTTAATGTAATGAATAAAGAATTGCATACTTTTAATGGTATGACAAAAGAGACTACAGAACAAAGCTGGAATAAAAATTTACTTGATGTAAAAGTTGAGAAAGGGAAAAAAGACCCTTTTGAAGTTTATAAAACTATAGTCTTAAAAGATGATAGGGGAAATATAGTCTATGGAAAAAACGGTAAACCTGTTAGAGAAAAAGACATCAAATATTATAGAGAAGAAAGTTCTAATAAAGAAAACAAAGGATGGAGGTCTAGAGTATTAAATGATATTGTTAAAAAAGCAAATGATTTTATTATTCAAGATTATGGTGATGTTAATAGTACAAATAGACTTTTAAAATCAGGTAGTAAAATACCAAAAGAAAGAGCTTCTAATATATATGAAGTAGCTAGTGGAATAAAAAAATCAAGTTATCTTCATCAAAAGATGAAACAAGAATACGCTCAAAATCTTGACCCAGAATTAATGAAAGAAGTTAGTGATAAAATTCTTAGTCAATTTGAAGTAGACTCTCAAATAAAAACAGTAAAATCTAAACTAAAAAATCAAAAAGAAATTGATTTCTTTGAAGATGCTATGTTAAGCACTATTTGGTATAATAGTATTAAAACTGGTCTTTCTAAGCTTGGTTTTTCTTCTCCAGAAATAAGCGATAAAGCTATTCAAAGGTGGTTAGGTGGTTATGATAAATTGTTTTCTTCTTCAGATAAGGTAAGTGAGCCTGATATTCTTCCAAAGGCACTTAAAACAATAGATTTGTTAGAAAAACCTCAAGAGATTAAAGACTCAGAAGGAACTACAACTACTGGTGATTTCTTGGAAACACCTTTATTAGATAAGCCTACTAGAAAATATTTAAATGAATTAGCACCGTTTCAGTATTCTGGAAAGAAAAAAATTAAAAGTATAGATGAGCTTCCTAAAGAAGATCAATCTTTATATTATAAACTACATAATTTATTCGAAAATTACATACCCAATTGGACTGCTATAGATATTAATAAGTACGCAAGAGGTCTTTTTGGTAAAGATTTAAACATGGCTAATAAAGAAGATTTACAGTTTTTAGCTAAAAGCCTTGAGAGTTTTAAAGATGGAACTTGGTGGCAAAGAGTAATGAGGCCAGTAAAGGATAATTTAGCTAAACTAAGCCCTACTCATTATTATATGTTCCCTAGAGCTGTTGGTGAAGATTTAATGAGATATGATCTTCAAAGGTTTCAAGAAATAAGACAATTTAGTACTAGAAAGCATGGAACAGTTTTAGGAGAAGTTTATAAACCTACAAATCAAATTAATAATCATCAACAAACAATGCATTATATGGATGAACAGTCTACTCAAAAATATAGAAAAATATCAGATGAGTACGATAAAGAGATTGGCCCTTATCAAGCTTTAGAAAAAGGAGATTCTTTGTATAAGTTTTCTGTAATGGAAGCAGAAATGATTCAGGCAAAAGAAACAATTAAAGCAGCAAAAGAATTTGTTCCTGGACAGAAAAGATATATTGAAGATTATGATCAGTTTTATAAAAAAATTGATTGGGATAAAACTCAAAATGAAATCTTTAATGTAAACAAACTTAACAAAGAAGGTGAACCTGTTATATTAAAAATGACAGGTAGAGAAGTTGTAAATGCTATAGATAAAATACAAACAAGATGGGCTAAAAAATCATATGCAATGACAACTGGTAATCCAAAAGAATTAGATGGTGACTATGCTAAAACTGAAGGTAGTCTCCCTGTTAAAACAGGGTTTGATTTAATTTATAGAAAAATATTAGATAAAAATGGTAAACCTGATTCTAAACTTATGGTTGATAAGTTTGTAGAAGAAATAAATAGAGCTAGGTCAAAAGGTGAAGATATTGATTATGATTATCTTGGTATAGATGGAGCAAGGGAATTAAGTAGAGAACAAGTATATGTTAATGCTAAATTTATGGGAAACAAAGAATTAGGTGAGGCTGTTAGAAAGTTTAAAATTTATAGAACAAGTCATATTCCTTTTAAATATCATTACCCTCATATAGTTAGAAGTAATCCTAGATTAGCTAAGGAATATGCAAAAGAACAAATTAAAATTATAAATGATAATCCAAAATTAAGTCATCAAGAAAAAGAAAATGCTACTATTAAACAATTAATAAGAATGCATAAAAGTACTGGAGATTATGCCCCAACTTTAGATATAACTGAGCTAGGTTCTAGTGTTGATAGTGCTATAAAAGCTATAAGAGATAATAAAGTAAAGCAAGACCAAGGATACCAATGGCTTACTAGTAATAAAATTATAGGTTCTCAACATAGAAGAACTTCTCATTTAGGTGGATACGATATTAGTCCTGAAGCTTATAAGATGTATTTAAAGCAAATAGTTGATGCTCAATATCAACATGCTGCTCAAATTAAAATGAGACATGATTTATATAAGTGGAAAGAATGGGCAATAAAAACTAAAAAAGCTGATTCTGATCCAGAAGCTATAAAATGGATGGATAATTGGGAAAATTATCAAAATTTATATATACAGCAAGGCATGGGTCATCCTTCTCATATACCTGAACACGTTTTAAAAAATCCTGACATGAAAATGAAAGGAACTTTATATGCTTGGTGGTCTGATATGAACGTTAAGAAAAAAGTAGATAAAATATACGACAAGCTTGGCATTAAAAGAGAAGACAGAATGCTCCCTGATGAATTAAAAGGAATAAGTTATCAAGATATTGCTAAATGGAGTAATGTTGAAGCTAAATTTGAATTAGCCTCTCTTCTTGCTCACCCTAAAAGTATGATGGCTAACTTTTATGGTGGTAGTGCTAATACTTTAGTCTCTACTGGATTTAAAAACTTTTTAAATGCAAGAAATCCAGCGTTTTTACAGGCTAATGTTAATCCTAAATTTAAAAGAATGGGAGATTGGCAAAAATGGATAAATGATTTAGGTGTTGTTGAAGAATTTATGATTGGTGAATTTGGAAGGAATCCTAGATTTGCTTCTACTAAATGGAAAAGCTTTTTTGAGGATGCTGTTAAAAAAATAGCTAAAAATCCTGAAATGAAAGACCAAGAATTAATGTCTATAGTTAAAAAACATGGTATAAATACTAGTATATTTAACAAAGCTGCTTGGTTTATGAGACGAGCTGAAAGGACTTTACGTAGAGATTCATTTTTAGCTCATTATTTACAAGCTAAAACTAATCTAGAAGGAGCTATAAAGAAATTTGATGACCCTGCTTTAATAGCATATGCTAAAAAAGGTGTTCAAGCTACGCAGTTTTTATATTCTGCTCCATTTAGACCTATGTTTGCTGCTACTTCTTTAGGTAAGGTTATGACAAGATTCCAAATTTGGGCTTGGAACTCTGTTAGATTTAGAAAAGATATAATGAAAGAGGCTAGTCATAGAGGATATAAAGAGGGTACTGTAGAATTTGATAGATTTAAAAGATTGATGTTAGCTGATGCTTTTATGTTTGCAATGTCTAGTGTATTTGCTTATTCGTTATTTGAAGCTGCTCTTCCTGCTCCTTTAAATTGGTTTCAAGATACAGCTGATTGGTTGTTTGGAGATGAAACAGAACGTGATCGTGCTTTTTTTGGAACTTGGCCTTCTCAAGTTGCTCCGTTACAAATGGTTACACCTCCAGGGCTAAGATTGGCTCCAGCTATATTCAAAGGTTTGGTAGAAAATGATTGGGAACGATTTGCTAATTATTATGTATGGACAATGTTTCCATTTGGTAGGATAGCAAGAGATATTGCTGGTAAAGGTGGAATAATAGAGAATCCTGCTAGAACTGTTGAAAAAGTATCTGGTATACCTTATATGCAATTTAATCAATTTTATAAAAAAGAGCCTGTTACTCAAAAACTTGGGCCTGGTGGTATTATTAGACTCAAAAAAGATGAGGGTGAGCAGGATAATATGTAAACCTGTCACCCTCTGTGTGGAAAGGAATAGACTCTCTTAGGGAAAGATAAAACCTAAGATATAATGAATCTATTCATCTAAGATATCTACAAATTCTTCAAAGTATGCACATCTTTCTTTTTCTACTATACATGGTTTATTAACTTTATTAGAATTTATTGTTTGAAAAACTGGAACCCAGTTATTATTTTTTAAATATTTTCTATCAACATGTATATCACATGCTAAGCAATTACCACAATCCCAATTTGCACATTCATTTTGTGCTATTTTTAGCTTTATCATTTTTTGCTCTTTTCTCATCTAATGCATTAGCATGACCAGCAGAGTAAGGTGGCCCAAAATTAGCAGCTTCTTCCATAGTTACAGCTTTATTATATTCGTCTGCTGTCGTCGGTTCCGCTTCTCGTTGCTCTCTCTCCTCCATCAGTCTTAACATGTATGCAGATAAGTACACAGATAGGTCTAATGCCTCTTCTACGGCTTCATAAAAGTTATCCCTAGTTATATCATCCCTAGGCATTATTGGCACATTCTGATGATAAGTTTGCTTACCTACTTCTAGTCTTTTTTGTATAAGCTTTATAATTAGATCATTATTTTGTTCTAACTTTTTTTTATCACCAGATTTTTTATATTCATTTATTTTTGTTTGAAGTTTATCTACTTCTTCTTGCATTCTATTCATGGTAAAGCCTGTTTCTAACAAAGCTTGTTCAAGATGTTGTACCTTGTTTTTCATTATTTCTTTATTAGTCATCACAAACCTCGCATTTTCGTCTTGGTATTTGATTTTGATAATCTTCTTCTATACCTGTCTCTGAACCTATATCCATTCTTTCGTTTGATATCATAATTTTTTTTTGGCTTAAATCTTTAGGTTCTGTTTCGGTTTCTATATTGTTAATTACTTCACTGACTTTATTCATCTCAGATAAGTTGTTATTAATATAAAGCTCTGCACGCATATTTTGCAATGCAGTCATAATAAGTGTTGTTTGTTCGTGTGTTAAATTCATTAATATCTTCCTCCTTTGGCTAATTTTCTTAGCACATATGCTTTTGTTTCATCTTTTAATTGGTCTACCCATTCCATAAGATATTTAAAATCATCTTCATCTAATGGGCCTTTTCTGGTGTTACATGATTTGCAAATTAATTGTAAATTATCTATTACTGAATCTCCACCTTTAGCAAGTGGTATAATATGATCACATACCATATTACGTAATGTCATTTTTCTGTCACAATATCTGCAACCATCGCCATATGAATTGTAAAACATATCCCGAAGTTCTTCTATATTAATGTCAAATATAACATTGTTATCTTCGGATCGTTTCTTAAGGGAGGATTTGAGACTTTGCATTTTTCTCTGTAGCTTTTTATAAGCAATCTTCCAATAAGTACGATGATGAGGTTCTAATACCTCTTTAAATGCTTCTTTATCATATTTCATAATTATTATGGTTTAATTCCGCCAGCTGTTACTCTTTTAAATGTATCAACATTGTTTTTTTCACCGTACAATATTCTACAGTAACAACCTGTTTTATACAATCCTTCATCTACCCATATTTTATTTATTGGTCTATATGATTCATCCATAATATTTTTATAAAATTTTTCTGTATCTTCTGAGCGTTTCTTAAGGGAGGATTTGAGACTTTGCATTTTTCTCTGGAGCTTTTTATAAGCAATCTTCCAATAAGTACGATGATGAGGTTCTAATACCTCTTTAAATGCTTCTTTATCATATTTCATAATTATTAGGGCTCAGCGTTGGTGTTTTTACTCACTGTCCAATTTCTTGGA
>JGI24006J15134_10001246_pt1 | contig 14686 bp, 14 predicted proteins | sample LinPmetageLP53_FD_15134 | JGI IMG/M metagenome (IMG submission 15134) | reverse complement strand
TCAGCCGGAGACCGTAGAGCTTTAAAAGAGCGAATGAAGGCAAAGGGATTTCCAGATGCAACCCTTATGGAAGCATTTGGCCCTATGGCCTCAGACAGAGAACGTGCAGAAATGCTCAGCTTCGGCAGCATCTCAGACGGAGAACGTGAACGTCAAAAGCCAATGAAGCCAATGAAGGGGGCTAAGCCAATGAAGATGCTTAAGCCAATGAAGGGGGCTAAGCCAATGAAAGGCAGCATCTCAGACAGAGAACGTGCAGCAATGTTAGAGGCATCGCGTAGTCCTTCCAAAGCTACAACCGGCGGCAGCATCTCAGACAGAGAACGTGCACGTCAAAAGCTAATGAAGATGGCTAAGGGCGGCATGATGAAGAGCAAAGGTTATGCTAAGGGTGGCATGAAACAAGGTTATAATGCCAGATTAGATGATTCACTTGGCTCGAAGAACGGAAAGAAGGATGCTACCTTAAAAGCTCGCCGTGATGAAAGCGAAGGCATGGAAGAGTCCATGGGTAAGCGTAAGTTTTCTGGTAACAAGGGCAGTGGTCAAAAAACTGTTGAAAGAAAATCTAGGCTTAGCGGTGAAATGGCTGGATTCAAAAAAATGGGCACTATGAAGCACAGCTGGGATTAAAATCCGCTGTACTGGTCGGGTATGCTGTAGCAGCAACCATAATAGCTAAAATAAATATGGAAACTATATGGCTTATTCCGGCAACATTGGCGTAAAAACATTCAACGCTTTGAAGGTGGTAGATCACGCCTTCAGGCGCTGTCGTTTACCTGCTCAGGCAATAACATCAGAAATGCAGGAATATTCTTTAGATTCTCTAGCTTTCATGCTAGATGAATTAGCTAATATTCGTACACCTGCCTGGTGTATAGAGAAACAACTTCTGCCTTTATACGAAAATAATCAAATTGTGACGCTACCACTAGGCACAATAGACGTGTTGAACTTGAATTTAAATGTACTTCAAGAACTTAGCGGCACTACAACAGCAGTAAATACTGAATATAAAGTCAATTTTACCACCCCCACAATAGTTAACTTTATTGGAATTAAGTGGTCAGCAGGGGCGATTCCAGTTACTTTTCAGACGAGCGTTGACAATATTGCGTGGACTACAGTCGGCACTTCGACAAGTGTAGATCTATCAACAGGCGCTACAGCGGTGGCTGGAGATATTGTGTGGAGTGAGATAACTGGAGCGATAGCTAAACAATACTTCAGGATAGTTCCTACAGACGGTGCCTCGACTATTTCTTTTACTTCAATCACTTTGGGCAACTCGCCTTCAGTGATTCCTATGGGCGTATTAAATCGAGATAATTACGTCAATCAAAGCAATTTAGTTTTCGCTGGACAGCCAACCAGCTTTTACTATCAGCGTGATATTCCACGGCCAGTTGTTAACTTATGGCCAGCGCCTAATCTTGCTTCAGAAAAATATATCCTGACGCTATGGAGACATCGCCAAATAATGGATACAAACAATTTACAGCAAGAAGTAGAAGTTCCTAACCGCTGGCTAGAGGCTATAATCAATGGCTTGGCTGCTAGGGTTTGTGCTGAAACACCTTCTGCAGACATGCAGCTTATACCAATGCTTGAGGCACGAGCAGCAACAAGCGTGCAAAGGGCGTGGGATGGCGACAATGACGGATCGCCAATTCAGATTAATCCAGGCATAGGAGTTTATACGTCGTCATGAGTGTGTATCTAGATCCTCAAGGGCAGCCAACGTTTGGAATTGGCATATGTGGGCGATGCTCCATTAAGTTTTTATTATCTGAGCTTTCTCCTGATCCTAACTTTCCTGGTTTAATGGTTTGTCAATACGATAGAGATGAGCTAGATCCTTACTTGTTGCCTGTGCCACCGCCAGATCAAATTGTTTTACCTTTTAACAGACCTGACAGAAACATAGACACGCATCCTTCTGGCGTTATTCAAGAAGCTGGAGACGAGTTTATTGTGACTGAAGACGGCGAAAAGTTCTTGGAGATGGGTTAAATGACAGTCGAAGTTCCTAGTAATTTAATACCCAGCAGAGTTACTCAGCTTCCTACTGCTCCAGTTGCGTCTGCTGACGGACTACTTCTTTTTACTTATGAAGGAGTTAGCTATCAAATTCGAGCAGGAGATCTATTACAAGTTACAGGCGTACCAACTACTCGACAAGTTTTAGCAGGAACAGGAATGACCGGAGGTGGTTCGTTAGCCAGTAATGTCACCCTAAGTATAGCTAATGGCGGTGTTGGCACCGCACAACTTGCCGCTAGCGGAGCGACTCCTGGATCTTACGGCGATGCCGGGAACGTACCTGTTGTTACAATAGATGCGACGGGTCGTGTAATGGCAGTTAGTACCGTTCCTATATCTGTGGCGGGATATGTTCCCACTAGCCGCCAGGTAATAGCTGGAAACGGACTAGAAGGTGGTGGAAATCTTAATTCAAATGTAACGTTAACTGCAGATTTTGAGGACAGCGTCCCTTTAACCGGAACTACTGGTGGTTCGGCGGGAGCTCAAAACGAGCTTTCCAGAGGAGATCATCGACACCCTCCTGTAAATCTTGCTGATGCAAATCAAATTGATGGGGCTTTACCCATTGATCAAGGCGGTACGGGATCTACTTTAACAGCTGTGCCTGGCGCTATTGCTTACGGAAACGGCGGTCAAATATCTTTAGGATCTGTCGGCCTTGCTGGGCAAGTTTTAATTTCTGGCGGCACAGGCGCTTATACTTGGGGTTCAGCATTAATTCAGTCTGACCAACCAGCAAATGTTTTCTTTGGAGGCCCAGCCTCTGGAGGCTCGGCTGCTACGGCTTTTAGAGCTCTAGTTAACGCTGATTTACCAACTTCGGGAGTCACTGCGAACACCTACGGATCGGCTAATTTAATACCAGTTCTTACAATAAACGCTGAAGGTGTAGTAACTTCAGCTACAACTACTGCCTTTACAAGTGGTTTAAGCTTTAAAGGAACTTGGAATGCTACAACAAACACTCCAGCATTAGCTTCAGGCACTGGAACTCAGGGTGAGTACTACATTACTAATGTTGCCGGAACCACTAATCTAGATGGAATAACTGATTGGCAAATTGGAGATTGGGCTGTATTTAACGGCACAGTATGGCAAAAAATTGATCAGTCAAACACGGTAATATCAGTAAACGGAGAAGTAGGCGCTGTCGTCTTAAGTGCGGCAGATGTAGGTGCAACCGCACTTAACGGAACTGGCGCTACGGGAACCTGGGCTATATCAGTAACTGGATCAGCCGCGACTGCTACAACAGCGACGACTGCAACCAACGTTGCTGGAGGAGCTGCCAACCGTATTGTTTATAATGATGGTGCAGGCACTAGCGATTTTGTGGTGGCACCCACAGTCACTGATACGTTCTTAAAATGGAATGGATCAGCTTTTGTGTGGACCACAGCAGTAAGTTCTGCTGTGACAAGCTTTAGCGCAGGCTCAACAGGATTAACTCCAAGCGGATCAACAACTGGGGATGTAACATTAGCAGGAACACTGGCGGCAGCAAATGGCGGTACAGGATTAACAGCGCCAGGAGCGAGTGGAAACTTTCTTACGTCCAACGGCACTATTTGGACCACTAATTCGCCATTTCCTTTAACCACTGCTGACCTGGGTGATGCTACAGTGACTACAGCAAAGCTGGCGTCACCAATTGCTCCTACCATAAGCGGCGGAACAGTTAATAACACTGTAATCGGGGGCTCAGTACAAGCCGCTGGTTCATTTACCACAGTAACTGCTACCACTGGAATTTCTGGCGGCACTTTCTAATGATACTTTTAAGGATCGGAGATTAAAATGGCTGAAACAGGATTTACACCAATTCAACTTTATCGCACAGCGACTGGCTCAGCTGTTCCTTCAGCAAGTGATTTAGCTGATGGCGAATTAGCTATTAATACTAATGATGGCAAGCTGTTCTTTAAAAACTCATCAGGAGCGGTTACTACAATCGCGTCTACTTCAGGCAATACTGGTACAGTAAGTTCTGTTGCTTTTTCTGGAGGGTCAACTGGTATTACTGTGTCGGGAAGTCCGATAACATCCACTGGAACTATAACAATTGCTGGAACACTTGTTGTGGCTAATGGTGGCACAGGTGCAACTAGTTTAGCAGCTAACAATGTTGTCTTAGGCAACGGCACAAGCGCGGTTCAAGTTGTTGCTCCTAGCACCAGCGGGAACGTTTTAACCTCCAACGGCACTACGTGGCAATCAACTGCTCCTGCGGCTAGCGGAATATCAGCAGGTCTAAGCATCGCTCTGTCGATGATAACGGGAATATAGGAGAACCATAATGTCGAATCCCAATATAGTAGCAGTAACCAGTATTTTAGGAAAAGCAGACACGCTTACTCCGGCTAACACCACTGCAAATGTTTTGTTGGCGAATGCTGCTTCCAGCAATACGGTTTTAAAGATAAATCAAATAGTAGCAGCTAATGTGGATGGCACTAACGCTATTGACACGACTGTGGCAATTAACTCAGCGGCGGCTGGATCAGGTACTAGCTTTCCTATTTGCTCTACTGTCAGCGTTCCTGCTGATGCAAGTCTAATTGTTGTGGACAAAACTACTGGTATCTATCTTGAAGAAGATAAGTCCATTACGGTCCAAAGTAGCACAGCGAGCAAAATTGCTTACAGCATTAGCTACGAAATAATAAGTAGTAGTTAAGAGCAATTGACTTGACACTTGATAGAGCTGCACTAAGCAGCCTGTCAAACGGACACGGAGGTTTATAGTATGGCAATTAGAAATTGGCAGGGTGGCTTCATCACTGCAACCGAAATAACACCGACTGGACCTTTGGAGACCGGTTCAGCTTCGGGCGTGTGGACGTTAGCTGAAGCTGCTGCTTACACCGAACAAGGTATTTGGCCAACAGCCGGGAATTTACCCCCTGATAGAGGAATTATTGGCGGTGGCCAGGATGACATTACGGGCGCTCAAAATATAATTCAATATATTACGATTTCTAGTACAGGCAATGCCATTGATTTTGGAGATCTGACTGTTAGAAGGCGAGATCTAGGTGCTTTATCTTCTGCGACTAGAGGTGTTTTTGCAGGCGGATACGGCGACCCTAATCCAGTAAATACCATTGATTACATAACTATTGCCTCTACGGGAGACGCAATTGACTTTGGAGATCTCACCGTCATTGCGAGTGGAACGTCCGCTTGTAGCAACAGTACACGGGGAATAATATTTTTAGGAATTACCAATGATACTTCCAACAGCGATATTATTGAATTCGTTACGATAGCTTCCGCTGCTAATTCAACTGATTTTGGTGATTTGACTAATTCTCAAAGAACTTCACAAGGTCTATCTTCATCAACAAGAGCTGTTAGATGCGGTGGTTTTAGCAATGTGATGGACTACGTTACGATCTCAAGCACAGGAAATGCTACTGATTTTGGGGATCTGCCTAGATCAGCTTATTACTTGTCTAGTGGCAATTGTACTTCGGGAACAAGGGGTATAATAAGCAGTATATCGGGAGCCTCAGCCTCCAATGAGATCAACTATATAACTATAGCAAGCACTGGCAATTCAGTTGATTTTGGCGATGCAACCACTACTCTTAATAATAATCCTGCCAGTTGTAGCAACACTACACGGGGTATTATTGCAGGAAGCGCACCAAATTCCAGCAACATTATTCAGTACGTTACTATAGCTTCAACAGGTAACGCGATTGACTTTGGAGACCTTACATCTGCTATTTACTATTCGAGTGGCTTGTCTGACTGTCACGGGGCTTTATCATAAAATATTTTTACAGCTAAAAGGAAAGGCTATAAATGTCTAATGATTTAATAATCAAAAGCTTGCAAATTAATTTACCTGCAGCTAAGCCAGAATATAAAAATATGCTGTCTAATATTCAGGAAAAAATGCCTGCTGTTGAAAGAGACACAAGCAATTTTCATAAGTCTCACTCTCAATTTATGCAAGTTACATTAGATATTACTGCGATTACGCCTATACGCAGTATCAAGCACACTCTGGCAGAGATCGAAAAGACTAGATCGGCTCTTCAAGAAGCTTACATCGGCACGCGCAAGAAACAGGTAGAACTGAAAAAGAAAAAAGTAAGTTTAAATGAATGCGTGGATTTGCTAGATCGTGAGATGATAGAAATTGAAATAATGGAGATTCAAAGTCAGTTAGAAGGATCTCAAAACGTTGTTAATGGCGCGCTTCGTAAAATGAACTTTTGCGTAAACCAACATAAACAATTGCTAGACAGTATTGGTAGGACTGAAATTACAGAAGAAGATTATGAAAGGGAAGAGGCGCGCTATCACATTATGACTTGTATGAAGCAAGCACTGAATGCAGCACGTGGTCGCAATGGAATGATTGACGAAGGTAATCTTATTTATTTATTTGATCTTGGTATTAACGCTGCACAAGCTCAAGCAGAAGTTTTTGCTTATCTTTCAGCTGAAAATGATCTCATCAAGATAAATAAAGGACCGACACATCAGATGACTATGAATTGGCTTTCTGCTTGTGCAGACAAGTGGGCAGACGATCCATCCCACTATGCAGCGATGAGAGGATTTGAGATTCTCGATGAAAGTAGCTTAACTAATAAATTAATTGAGGCTAAGAAAAATGGCACATCAGGTCATTAAATACCGCTTAACAGCAGAAGGTACTATTCCTGAGTTTGTATGCTCCAGTAATGAGAGCATTGGAGGCTCGTTTGGAGTTAACGACGGCTTAGAAGATTCTCCGAGAGATTGGCTAATGGTTGAAATATCGGAAGATGGAGCCACGGGTGATTTTGAGGTAATTAATTCTCAAGAAGACCTTAAGAGCTACTTGGATAGCATTAGTTCAGGGTGGATTATGCCAGATCCTGACAACGAGGGACTTAACGTAGCTTTTAATTCAACTTCTCAAGCTGCAAGTGTTTGGGAAAAATTAGATAATTTGAACGCATAATGTTTGCGTCGAGCTTTATTTCAAGCATATTTTATAAGGCTGTGGGTAGAGAGAAATAATATGAGCTACACAATGACTTATGACAGTCTTCTAGTGGATCTTCGCCGGTATTTAGAGCGAGGCTTTACTGAGGCTAGTGATCAAATTGTATTTGATCAGCTTCCAAGGTTAATCACCTTGGGAGAAAGACGAATTGCGCGTGAGCTTAGAATAGAAGGATTTATTCGAGCTGTGAACGTTCCGCTATCAATTGGAGTTTCAACTTATTTGAAGCCTGATCGCTGGAGAGACACCGTTTCAATGAATGTGACTGGAGAGTCTATATTTGCTCGTTCTTACGAATATTGTAGAAATTACTGGCCTGATGAAGCAGAAACTGCGGCTCCTCAATTCTATGCAGATTATGACTATCAGCACTGGCTTATAGCACCTACTCCAAATTCTACAGCTACTTTAGAAATTTTATATTACGAGCAACCTGCTCTTTTAGGAGATGATTTTCAAAGCAATTGGCTCACCGAGTACGCGCCAGATGTTCTATTGTATGCCGCGCTGCTAGAAGCCACTCCATTTTTAAAAGACGACGAACGCGTTGCAATGTGGCGAGAAATGTATGATCGCGCAGCGCAAGCATTAAACGGCGAAGATCTAGCCAGAATAATGGATAGAAGCGCAACAAGGAGTGAAGCATAATGCCGAGTTATACAGATGTGTTTGGCGGAGCCAACATTTATCCAAGTGAAATTAGTTACAGTTCCGTTGCTTTAAGTGAAAATATTACTCTAAGCTGGCCAGAAGAGACTTCCACCAATGTTAATCTTGCCACACGAATTATGGATGTTACTCCATCGGGTTCAGGCTTTGACATTATTTTACCGGATGCTCAAAAAAGCGGTAACGGTAATACCATTCTTTTTAACAACAAAGGCGCATCTACATTTACGGTAAAAAATGCAGGTGGCGTTCAAATTGGAACAATTGCTGCTGGTCAAGTTTGGCAAGTTTATTTAACTAGCAATACTACGACTAACGGTACATGGGTAATTCTACAATACGGTGCTACCACTTCCAGCGCCAATGCCTCGGCATTAGCTGGTACTGGTATCGTTGCTGTTGGTACGGTGCTCAGTCAATCAGTACCTATTACGGACTTTAACTCTAATTACGTAGCTGGAGACACTGATCGCGCCAAGATGTACAACTGGACTGGAGCGGGTGGTACTTTAACGCTGCCAGATCCTACTGTTGTTGGAAATAACTGGTTTATGTATCTGCGTAACTCAGGGTCGGGCCAAATTTCTGCAACTCCTACTGGGTCTATATTAATTGACGGCGCGGGTACTTTGGCATTTCAACCAGGCGAATCAGCCATAATTGCTTGCGATGGTACAAATTTCTTCACGATAGGATTTGGTCAATCTGCTACTTTTGCTTTTGATTACACTGTTATTGATGTTGCAGGCTCCGGTGACTTTACTCTTACTGGATCTCAACTTAATCGAGTTGCTTACCGATTCACTGGAGTCATTTCGGGCAATAGAAACATAATTATTCCCGCCACTGTGCAGCAATACTGGATAGACAATCGTACCACTGGCGCTTTCACATTTACTGTAAAAGTCTCTGGAACTACTGGAGTCACGCTTACCAGCGGTGAGAGAGGAATTTATTATTGTGACGGAAGCGAGATATTAGACGCAGACACCGCAAGTGTTGGATTTCCTATTTCTATTGCTAATGGCGGAACTGGAGCTACAACTGCAGGTGCTGCTTTAATCAACTTAGGCGGTACAGCCACAGGTATAGGTGTTTTTACTGCTGCGAATCAACCGGCAGCTTGGACGGCATTAGGAGTAGCTCAGGCTGGCAACGTAAACGGAGGTTCGTTTTAGCCAATGCCTATTCAGACAGCCGTACTAAAATCCGCTCCTGGCATCAAGAGGGACGGCACTAAGTTTCAAGGTGATAATTACACTGACGGTCAATGGGTGCGTTGGCAAAGATCGCTTCCTAGGAAAATGGGTGGCTTTAAGACTAGTCAGAAGTTTCTGGCAGAAATAAGTCGTGGATTTAATACGTTTACTCAGATGCTCTTCGTTTATTGTCATTCTGGAGGTGCAAATCAAGTAGAGAGATTTACTCTTGATGCAACCGGAAATAGCTCAATAATCACGGACAGAACACCAATAGCTGTTGGCGCATACGGAACTGTCACTTTAGCTGGTGCCAGCGGCTCAGTAACTATGATTGCTGTAAATGGCGTTGACGTGATGTCAGGAGCAGTAGCCTTTAATGCCACTATAGATCAGACTGCAACAGATGTTGCGGCTAACATTACCGCTTTTACAAGTACTCCTAATTACACTGCTGCTGCCGTTGGTGCTGTAGTTACCATTACATCAGTCACCACTGGCGATCAAGTCAACGGCTTTGTAATTACTAACACCTTAGCTACGCTGACATCTACTCTAGCCAACTTTGACTACGGCTCAGATGCATTAGAAGCCGATGTTAATAATTACTGGATGTTTGATGTTCAATACGCATCATCTAGTAATGAAAACTACATAATTGCCTCGGTAGCACCAAATGGGACTTGCGTATGCAACGACCAAGGCGGTCAAATATTTTTTGGAACGGTTTTAGGTACAGAAGTTTTGAGAAGCATCCCGCTTCCTGCAAACGCTAATGTAACTGGCGGTATTGTCAGCCTTCATCCTTATCTTTTTTATTATGGAACTGATGGAATCATAGGATGGTCAGTTTCTGGCGAGCCTACTGACTTAACAGGCACAGGATCAGGTCTTGCTCGCGTCTGGGGGCAAAAGATAATCAAAGGTCTGCCAATGCGTGCCGGTTCGGGAACTGCTCCTGCTGGCATATTCTGGGCTTTTGATGCAGTCATAAGAGCCACATTTACAGGCGGCGACACAGTATTTCAGTTTGATATAATTGCTACTGGCACCTCAATAATCTCACAGTTTTGTGTCATAGATTATGATGGCGTATTTTATTGGGCTGGCGTGGACAGGTTCTACCTATTTAATGGCGTAGTTCGAGAAGTTCCAAACAGCATGAATCTTGATTATTTTTACGATGGGATCAACGTCAATGAGCGAGATAAGACGTTCTGTTTTCAAGTTCCCAAGTATGGCGAGATATGGTGGTGTTATCCAAGAGGCACAGCGACTGAGTGCACTCATGCTGTTGTATACAACGTTCGAGAAAAAACTTGGTATGACACTGAACTGCCTAACACGGGGCGATCAGCTGGTCATTATAATAATTCTTTTGCAGCGCCCGTTCTGACGGGTGTTCTTCCTGCTCCAAATCCTGTAGATGCATTAACAATTCTTGCTGTCACCGTTGTTAACGCGGGTTCTGGTGATAAATTTAATATAGACGGCGCTCCTCAGGCTACTCAGACTTTTATTGAAGGTAACACCTATCGTTTTGACCAATCAAACGCAAATAATGCTGGTCATCCTTTGCGTCTTTCGATAACTTCAGACGGCACGCATTCAGGAGGCTCAGCGTACACAACTGGAGTTACTGTTGTGGGCACGCCAGGCAGTGCAGGAGCATATACGCAAATCATTGTGGCCACTGCAGCGCCTACACTGTATTACTATTGTTCTATCCACGCCGGAATGGGCGGTCAGATCAATACAGATGCAAGAGGGGAAGGCTATAAAGTTTGGCGGCATGAATTTAAAGTGGACGAATATGATGGCCCTGTAGTACGACCTATCAAATCATTTTTTGAAACAAACGACCTCTCGACCATTGTAACTGGCAAGAATCGATACTTAAGAATTACAACAATAGAACCTGATTTTGTTCAAAGTGGACCAATGACAGTTAATATAACAGGCAGAGCTAATGCGAGAGCTCCAGAAGTTGTTAGTACTACTTTTACTTTTCCAGAGTCAGCTGCAGAGCCTTATGAGCAGATAGTGATGCTCAAAGAGCAACGCAGAGAATTAAGAGTAAAATTTGAATCGAATGAGTTGTACGGAGATTATCAAATGGGCCAAATAATCGCACACTTTGATAGTGGCGATGGGACAGATTTAGGATGACAGGTCTCTCTGTAACGCTTCCAGTGGGCATTGAGCTCATGGACTGGGCTGATTGCCTCATTACTGATTTTGATGCCTTTGGAGCGTATTCTCCATTAGAAGATCCTGATAAATGGCAGGATTGGGCAGCTCAGTACAACAGATCTTCTAGCTTAATAGAAGATTTTCCTGATCCATACGGGTTCGATATTACTGACTGGCAAGGATGGGCAGAAAGATTTGTTCAGACAACATTATGAAATATATTGGCTATAAAGACGAAATCAAAGCAGAAGAATGGGCAAGGAAATACTTGGGCCTTAAGCATGCGCCAATGGATGTGTTTAGAGCACTATCTGCTGTAAACAAAGACGGTGAATTTGCGTGCGTAATATTGTTGACTAATTTCTCGAAAAGAAATATTGATGTAAATATTGCGGCTGATTGTCATTTTACTCCAAAGAACAGCATTATGATGTTTAATGGCTTATTCTCAATGATTTTTGATGAATTGAAGGCGGTAAGAAGCACGGCTTTAATTGCTAGTTCAAATGTAGCTTGTCAAAAATTCGTAGAACAAATAGGCTTTCAGAAAGAAGGAATTATGAGAAAAGCGTACAATGATGATGAAGATATGCACATTTACGGCTTTCTTGACAACGAATACAGAGAACATGACTGGTGTAGGAGCTAAAAGATGCGGGAAGAAATAATTGAAGTTGCCAGTCAAGCTCCAGAGTTTGCGCAAGGCATTGATGTACTAGCAGAAAGCTTGGCTACAACACCTATAACATCACAAGACTTAGATGATGCGATAGAGATGCTTGAGGCAACTCTTGATAATCCAGCTATATATGCTGAAACGGTAGTAGCTGCAATCGCCGATGGTCTTATAGATGAGGGCGATGCGCCTGCTGAGTTTAATATTGAGTTTATTCTTTCTCTTTTGCTGGCGCTGTACGGTCTTCAGGAGAGGCTTCTCGCAGAAGGTTATGCTCGTGGCGGCTTGGCGGATGCAGCCAATCGTTTATCTCGTCAGGGACAGAGCGGCGACACCATGCTAGCTCACATTAATCCTCGTGAAGCTGAAGTATTGCGACGCATGGGTGGTCAGGGGACAGTAAATCCCAATACAGGTTTAGCCGAATATAAAAGTATCAAAAAGCTATTTAAAAAAGTTATCCCTATAGCTGTATCTATGTTTGCCCCACAATTAGCTCCAGCGATTGGTAGTGCTATTGGATTAAGCGGAACTGCTGCGAAAATTGTAGGCGGCTCGTTATTGGGCGCAGGTACAGCAGCCTATGCAGGCGGCGACCCACTTAAAGGAGCCGTGCTTGGTGGAACAGGTAGTGGATTAGGAAGCGTTGCAGGTAGCTTCTTAAACCAAGGATTAAACTTAGGTCTTTCGGCTCCTGTATCCGCCACTCTGGGCAGCGGCTTAGTCGGCGGTTTAGCTGGAGCGGCTACTGGACAGGGTTTTGGGCAAGGAGCATTACAAGGTGTAGCAGGGCAACTACTTAAAAACGTCGCAGGCTCTGATGGAATGGGATCTCTTGCAGGAACGCCAAACGCTTTACAGGGCGCCATACAAAGTGGAGCAGATACTGCCGGAAATATGTTAATTAGCGGTTATTCTCCCAAAGATTCTTTGCAGGGAGGGGTCGCAGCAGGTATTTTCAGCGGAGGTAAATCTATTTTATCCCAGCCGAAGCCTTCTGAAGTAGTTGTAAAAGGAGTTAAAGATTCATCATCCAATGCCCCTGATACCAGCGAATTAACAGGCTTAGAAAAAATTGGGGATTTAATCGGCAAAAATAAAGTGCCTCTTGCTCTCGGAGCTCTTAGCTTATTGGGAGGAGCTCCTGTTCCCGAAGATGTGGGTACTGCCATTCAGGAGTTATCTCCAGATCAACAGGAGTACTTCAATCGACCCAGCGAACCGTGGGACTGGGATGCTATCAGGGCGGGTGCTAATCGAGCGAATTTGTCTTTAACAGAATTCATGGCACAAGGCTATAATGAACTGACTGAAGGAACATTCAACGTGGAGCCTGCTGGGTACTATGGAGGCGGTATGCCGCGTATGACCTTCCTTAAAGAAGGCGGAACTTCTCGTTATGTTGATGGAGAAGGTACGGGTAGATCCGATGAAATACCCGCTTATTTATCAGACGGCGAATACGTAATAGACGCTGAAACTGTCGCCATGCTTGGAGATGGATCAAGCAACGCCGGTGCAGACGCGCTTAATGACATGCGTAAAAATATTCGAGCTCACAAAGGAAAAGCGTTGGCGAAAGGAAAGTTTAGTCCTAATGCCAAAGCACCTTTAACTTATTTAAGACAAGGAATGTCATAATGGGAAGCATATTTCAGGGTACTCCTCAAACCGCTACTAGTTATNCTACAACCAGCAGTGAAACACCTAAGTGGATGCAAGATGCGATCTTTAATCAGGTAAATTGGGCTACTAATGTAGCTAATAAGCCTTATGAGCCTTATTNTCTGCCTACAGTAGCTGAATTGTCGCCTNTGCAGCAACAAGCCTTTACTGGTGTCGCTGCCTCTCAAGGCGCTTACAAAGATGTCTTTGGTAGAGCTCAGCAAGGTCTTGAAGCGCTAGCTGGTCAAGACACTACTGAAGGACTAATGGAGGCTCAAGCTAGGTATTTAAGAGGCGACCTGGCTAATGCGAATCTAGATGCCGGGCAAGCGCTTTTTGATAGAGCTGGCGCTTTAGATATTGCAGGATCTGCACAGCCCTTGTTAGATCAAGCTCAAAGTGCTGCCGGTAGTATTAGATCTGTCGCATCTCCTTATGTGACTCAAGCAGCAGGCATGAGCGACACGATGGCTGCCAATCCTTACCTAGATCAAGCTCAAAGCACTACTGCTCAGGCGTTAAGCAATAAAGCATTAAGCGCTGCCAACCCTTATCTTCAGCAGGCAGCTCAGTCTTCGGTATCAAATATTGATGCGTACTTAAATCCCTACCAAGCTAACGTACTCGATGTAATCGCTCAGCAGGGAGCTAGGAATTTAAGCGAAAACTTACTTCCTAAAGTAGCTGATTCTTTTATCCGAGCAGGACAATTTGGCAGTAGTAGAATGGGTGAGTTTGGCTCTAGGGCTCTTAGAGATACCCAGGAAGCTGTTTTAAGGACGCAAGCACCGCTAGCTCAACAAGGCTACTCTCAAGCTCTGCAAGCCTCAGGAGCTGATCAGACTCGTCAGGCCACTCTTGGCAGTACAGTAGGAAGGATTTCCGACGCTGATGCATCTCGCACACTCCAGGGCGCCACTCAGTTTGTTAATCTAGGCAAGACAGCCGGACAATTGACTGGCACAGAAGCTGATAGACAAGCTAAACTAGGCCAGANNNCGGGCCAATTAGCTGAGAAGGAAGCTTCACAGCTTGGACGTTTGGGAGCCACAACTGGAGAGCTTGCGCAAGCAAAAGCACGTCAACTTCAAAGTTTAGGTGAAGCTCGTGATAAAGCTGGTCGGAATCAACAAGCGGCTGCATTAAGTGCTGCTCAGCGACTGCAAGCAGCGCAGGTAGGTGACATAACTCGCCAAGCTAGCCAACTCGCTACTCTAGCTGACATGA
>JGI24006J15134_10001244_pt1 | contig 14696 bp, 3 predicted proteins | sample LinPmetageLP53_FD_15134 | JGI IMG/M metagenome (IMG submission 15134) | reverse complement strand
TTATACCCATTAGAATCAGTTATAACATCTAAATATTCATGTGTAGTACCTGATGCTGCTATTCCTTCTATTATAAAATTATTTTCTGTTTTAAGATTATATAATTTATCTACAAACATTAATTCACTATCCCAATTTAATTCTTCTGCTGTTAACCATTTATTGTTAACATATACAGGATGGTTATGTGTTAATTTTAATTTGCCTTTTGAGTATATTCTTTTTATTCTTTTTGTATTATAAATAAAAGTATCTTCAACCAATACTATATCTCCTTCTTTTGTTTTTATTTTATCACCTATTTTAATATCTTCTATAGGTTTTAGGGAATCATCTCCCATTAATACTCTTGATCCTTTAATAAAACATTTACCACCACAAAATCCTGGTGAACCAGACCAAAAACCTCCTTGATGCCATAATCTATAACCAAAATTTTCTGAATAATAACCTCCTGGTGAGAATGAACTACCACCAAAATTATACATTTTAGTAGCACTAAATATAGTTGATGAATTAGTAGGAGTAAAATAAACCGTTTGTCTTGAAAAAGTATTACAAGAGGAAGGTCCACTATTATAATCAAATTGGATACTATAACCAGGTGAAGTAGGAGTACCTGATGATGATCTTCGTGCATACCAAATACTATTGTTAATAATATAACTATTAGTATAATAAGCATTGTATGATGCACTAGTAGTTATTTGTGTTCCACCTGATGATGCTGTGTACCATCCATCAAACTGATACCCACTACTTGTAAAAGATTGAACAGTCCAATATGAAGTTGAAGCACTAATTGACATATAATTTGTCATAGCATAACCACTACTATTTGATGAGGAAGAACCTCCTCTATCTGCATATGAAGATTCTGTAGGCCAACTTACTTCAATAGAACCATTAGAAGTATTTTGAAATTTTACATACCAAATATATCCTCTACCTTTTGCATATGTACTAATAGAATAATTAGTATTACCTGTAGTTGTTCCTATTACTGCTGGGTTTGTTGCTCCAAAAGAAGCATTATATTTAGTCCAACCACATAGTGCCATATTAGTATTACTTCTACCAGAATTAGTTCTATAACCTGAAGGATATAATGCTCCATCAAAGTCTAAGTTTGTATTTCCTAATGTTGTTCTTCCCATATTTATACGTCTTGTAAGTTTTCTATTCCAAAATGTTCAGAATATAACTTTTTTATTCTTGAATATGAAAAATCATATAAATTTCCTCCTAATTCATTAGCATTAATTCTTGTTTTATACACAGTTTTACTTGCTGATACTAAAACTGGAATGTTTTGACGTCCAAAAGAATGTACTTCTTCTCCATCATCATTATAATCAATTAATTCAACTTCTTCCTCTCTAACTTCTTCCCATGTTTCCCACTTTTCAACTGGTACTTTTTCACTTGAAGTCAAATGAAAGCTGTATAACTGACTTATATCTAATTGTGTAGAGCCATTATCAAAACTACATGACATAGGTATTTGACCTGATGCATCATTTTCATCTATATCTTCTATATAAGGGGGCAAAGCAGCGTCTGCTGCTGCTTTATCCTTATAATGATTTAATGCAATTTGTAAATGACCAATACTTTTATGAAACCAATAACCTTCTATTCTCATATAAAAATTATCGTGTTGATTACCATCTACTGTTTCAATTTTTTTGTTTATTATAACTCCCATAACTATACATTTTATTTATTATCTAATTTTTCATTTAACTCTTTTACTGCTTGAATCAGTACTGCTATTAATCTATCATATTTTACTGCTTTGTATCCATTTTGTCTTGTTTCAACAATTTCCGGGAATATAGCTTCAACTTCTTGGGCAATAACACCTAAATCTGAGCCTTTATTTTCATGTATCCCTTCTTTTACGATCCAATCAAAATGTATACCATTTAATTGCATTATTTTATCTAAAGCACTATCTATTTTTCTCCTATTTTCTTTTAATCTAATATCTGATGAATAGAATGCTATAATATCATTAGTAGCTCTTATACTTCCTCCTGTTCCTGAAGCTGAAACCCCAACACCTAAACTGTTTAGTTGTGTATTTGAATTTGAACTAATACCTGCACCTTGTGGTCCTACATTTCCTTGAGGTCCTACATTACCTTGTGGTCCTTGGTTACCTTGAGCACCCGGAGCACCTTTAGCACCTTGTGGTCCTGTTCCTCCAGTTCCACCTACGTTACCTATTCCACCTTGTGGTCCTGTAGCACCTGGGGCACCTTTAGCACCTTGTGGTCCTGTTCCTCCTGTTCCACCTACATTTCCGATTCCACCTTGTGGTCCTGTTGGTCCTACATTTCCTTGTGGTCCTGTAGCACCTGGGGCACCTTTAGCACCTTGTGGTCCTGTTCCACCTACATTTCCTATTCCACCTTGTGGTCCAGTTGGTCCCGTTATACCTTTAGCACCTTGTGGTCCTGTTGGTCCTACATTTCCTTGTGGTCCTAATGGTCCTGTTGGTCCTGTATTACCTATTCCACCTTGGGCACCTGGAGCACCTTTAGCACCTTGTCCTCCTGTGTTACCTATATTACCTTGTGGTCCAGTTGGTCCAGTTACACCTTTAACTCCAATACCACCTTGTGGTCCAGTTCCACCTACATTTCCGATTCCACCTTGTGGTCCTATTCCACCTTGAGAACCTGTTGTTCCTTTTTGTCCTTTAGCACCTTGAGGTCCTGTTCCACCAACATTACCTTGTGGTCCTAATGGTCCAGTTGGTCCGGTTGTTCCTTGAATACCTTGAACACCTATTCCACCTTGTGGTCCTGTTGGTCCTGTTATACCTTTAACACCTTGTGGTCCTGTTCCACCTACATTACCTTGTGGTCCTAAGGGTCCTGTTGGTCCAGTTACACCTTTAACTCCAATACCACCTTGTGGTCCAGTTCCACCTACGTTACCTTGTGGTCCTGTTACACCTTTTACTCCAATACCACCTTGTGGTCCAGTTCCACCTACATTACCTTGTGGTCCTAATGGTCCAGTTGTTCCTTGTATACCTTGTATACCTTGAACTCCTGTTGGTCCTACATTACCTTGTGGTCCTGTTGGTCCTGTTATACCTTTAGCACCTGTTGGTCCTACGTTACCTATTCCACCTTGTGGTCCTGTATTACCTATTCCACCTTGGGCACCTAATTCACCTTTTTGTCCTTTTTGTCCTTTTACACCTGTAACACCTTGTGTTCCTGTAGTACCTTGAGTACCAATTCCACCTTGTGGTCCTACATTACCTTGCGGTCCTGTTGTTCCTTGTATACCTTGAATACCTTGTGCACCTGTTGGTCCTACATTACCTTGTGGTCCTGTTTGTCCTTTTTGTCCTTTTTGTCCCTTAGCACCTGTATCTCCTTTATCACCTGTACTAATAAACGAACATATAGCTGTTGTATTGTTTACTAAAGCACTACCACCTTGGGCTTCATTTGTAATATTTAAATCCCAATAAGTTCCTTGGTCTGTTAGGTTTGATATAGCGAATAGTAAGAAATCACCAGTATCGGATTTTTCTGCTATTCTTACGTGACCCTTAATTGCGGAAGTAACACTATCAATTGTTTCCATAAAGGATTCAATACTACCACCGTCTGCATCTGTCTGGTTAATAGACATTATTGTTGATGATGGTTGAGTAGAGTTATTTAATCTAACATTTCCTATACTAGGGCCTAATGTTGTACTTGTTTGGAAATTATATTCAAACGAAGCACCACCGAAGTTACCTTCTGTACCTTGTACACCTTGAGCTCCTATTTCACCTTTTTGTCCTTTTGCACCTGTTATACCTTGTATACCTTGTATACCTTGTACTCCAATTTCACCTTTCTGTCCTTTTTGTCCCTTTTGGCCTGTTATACCTTGTGCTCCTTGGTTACCTATTCCACCTTGTGGTCCGGTTACACCTTTTTCTCCCTGAGGTCCTGTTATACCTTGAATACCTTGTACACCTGTTGGTCCTGTAATACCTTTTTCACCTTGTGGTCCAATAGCTCCTGTAATTCCTTGGATACCTTGTGCACCTGTAGTTCCTTGAGTACCAAACGTTCCTTGAGTACCTTGTACACCTTGAACTCCTATTTCTCCTTTTTGACCTTTTTGTCCAAGTATACCTTGTATTCCTTGCGCACCAGTAATACCTTGAGTACCAGTAGTACCTTGAGGTCCTATTGGTCCTGTTATACCTTTTTGTCCTGTTGTACCTTGTGGTCCTGTAGTACCTTGTATGCCTTGAACTCCTTGTACACCTGTTATACCTTGGATACCTTGAACACCTAGTTGACCTTTTTGTCCCTTTTGTCCTTTTTCACCTGTAGTACCTTGAGTACCTTGTGTTCCTTGTGTTCCAGTTGTTCCTTGTGATCCTGTTGCACCTTGAACTCCAGTTATACCTTGAACTCCTTGTACTCCTATTTCACCTTTTTGTCCTTTTTCACCTGTTATACCTTGTACACCTTGAACTCCTATTTCTCCTTTTTGTCCTTTTTGGCCTTTTTCTCCAGTTATACCTTGTATACCTTGTATACCTTGTGTTCCTTGTATTCCTTGAATACCTTGTAAACCTGTATTACCTGTTTGACCTTTTTGTCCCTTTTGTCCTTTTTCACCGGTTATACCTTGTGTACCAGTTTCACCTTGAGTACCAGTTGTACCTTGAGTACCAGTTTCACCTTGTACTCCAATTTCTCCTTTTTGTCCTTTTGCACCTGTTATACCTTGTATGCCTTGAGTACCTTGAATACCTTGAATACCTTGTGTACCTGTTGTTCCTTGAGTTCCTACTTCACCTTTTTGGCCTTTAATACCAGTAATACCTTGAATACCCTGTGTACCTTGTGTTCCAATAGTACCTTGTGTTCCAGTTGTACCTTGAGTTCCTGTTTCACCTTGTATGCCTTGTATTCCTTGAGTACCCTGTGTACCTTGAATACCTTGAATACCTTGAACTCCAAATTCTCCTTTTTGTCCTTTTGCACCTGTTATACCTTGTATACCTTGTAAACCTGTAGTACCTTGTGTTCCTTGAGTTCCTTGAGTACCCTGAGTACCTACTGAACCTTCAGCACCTTGAGTACCTATTGGTCCTGTTATACCTTGAATACCTTGAGTACCCGTAATACCTTGTGCTCCTTGGCCACCTGTAAAACCTGTAAAACCTACTGTACCTTGAATACCTTGAATACCTTGAGTACCTTGAGCTCCAACTTCACCTTTTTGTCCTTTTTGACCTTTTTCTCCAGTTATACCTTGTGTACCTTGAGTACCTTTATCTCCAGTTACTAAGAATGAACATAAAATATCTTCATTACTTGTAAATGGTGTAGCTGCTGATGATGCTTGATCATCTATTACTAATGTCCACCATCCTGTATTGTCTGTTAATTCTGTTATTTGAAATAAAATATATTGACTAGCATCTAATCTATTAGATACTCTAACGTGTCCTTTAACTGCAGATGTTGCAGCATCAATTGATTCTAGAAAGGAATCAATACTATTTCCATCATCATCAAGGCTGTCAATATACATTGCAGTTGATGAATTTTGTGTAGAAGAATTTAATCTTGTTCTACCAGTTCCTGGATCTGATGCTCCAGTTCCAATATCAAAAGTATAATCAAATGATGCACCACCGAAGTTACCTTCTGTACCTTGTACACCTTGTACACCTTGTATCCCTTGAGTACCCTGTATTCCTTGAGTACCTTGAATACCTTGAACTCCAATTTCTCCTTTTATTCCTTTTATACCTGTTACACCTTGGGAACCTACACTACCAAGTGCACCCTGTATTCCTTGTGTACCTTGTGTACCAGTTTCACCTTGTGTTCCTTGGACTCCTATTTCTCCTTTATTACCTGCTATACCTTGAATACCTTGTATACCCTGAATACCTTGAGTACCTGTTGTTCCTTGTGTTGCTGTACCTGTTGTACCTTGAACTCCAATTTCTCCTTTTTGTCCTTTTTGGCCTTTTTCTCCAGTAATACCTTGTATACCTTGTATACCTTGTGCACCAGTAACACCAGTTTGGCCTTTTTGTCCTTTTAATCCTTGTATACCCTGTGTACCTTGTGTACCTAAAATACCTTGAGCACCGGTTTCACCTTGAGCACCGTTTTCACCTTGAACACCTTGTATACCCTGTATACCTTGAGTACCAGTTTCACCTTGTGTTCCAGTTGTACCTTGAACTCCTACTTCACCTTTTTCTCCTTTTGCACCCGCTATACCTTGTATACCTTGAGCACCATCGCTACCATTTGTACCTGATATACCTTGGATACCTTGTGCTCCTATTTCACCTTTTTGTCCTTTTTCTCCTGATTCTAAAGTGTCAATATTTACTTGTCCACCCATGTTAGCATGGTTAACACAGTAATAATATAATGGGTTTGGTGCGTTTTGAGGTACTTTAAATGTTGATATTAAAGTTGAACCTGCTGTGCCACCATTATTAGACCATCCATTTGTATATTGAGTAGGTCCTCCACTTGCAGTTGATAATTGTAATGGATGTGATGAATTTGAACTATCTGTTTGATTAAACGTATAAGTAAATCCTTTTAATAATGTTAAAGTAGCTTGTAATACACCATCTATATAATATCTATTTCCTGCTCCTGGATTAGCAACAGTAATTGTAAAGTTTTGTGTTATTGGTGTTTCAGCTTCTGTACCTTGAATACCTTGTACTCCTTGGGCTCCTACTTCACCTTTAGCTCCAGTTATACCTTGTGTTCCTTGTGTTCCTGTATCTCCATCAGTACCTGATATACCTTGTATACCTTGGACGCCAATTTCTCCTTTTTGTCCTTTTTCACCAGTAATACCTTGAATACCCTGTGTACCTATTGTACCTTGAGTACCTTGAGTACCTATTGTTCCATTAGTACCTTGTGCTCCTACTTCACCTTTTTCTCCTTTAGCTCCTGTTATACCTTGTGTACCAATTGTACCTTGAGTACCAGTTGTACCTTGAGTACCAGTTTCACCTTGTACACCTTGTACACCTTGAACACCTTGTGTTCCAGTAATACCTTGAATACCTTGTGCACCTTCATCTCCTTTAGTTCCGGTTATACCTTGAATACCTTGAGTACCTATTGTTCCATTAGTACCTTGAGTACCAATTTCTCCTTTTTGTCCTTTTTCACCTGTTATACCTTGAGTACCTTGAAGACCAGTTGTGCCTTGTATACCTTGTGTTCCGGTTATACCTTGTAAACCTGTAGTACCTTGTATACCTTGAGCTCCAATTGTTCCATTAGTACCTTGAGTACCAATTTCACCTTTTTGTCCTTTTTCACCTATTATACCTTGTACACCTTGTATACCTTGTATACCTTGATCTCCTATTTCACCCTTTAATCCTATAGTACCAGTTATACCTTGTATACCTTGAGTACCATCTGTTCCTTGAGTACCAGTTGTTCCTTGTATACCTTGTAAACCTGTATCTCCTTTATCACCAACAGATACAAATGAAACTAGTACACCTTCTGCATTTGAAAATGGGGAAGCTGCTGATGATGCTTCGTTAGTTATATTTAATGTCCACCAAACACCATTATCTGTTAAATCACTAATAGCGTATGTTAAAAATTGTGAAGAATCTGTTCTATTTGAGATTCTCATGTGTCCTTTTACTGCTGAAGTAACTGAGTCTAATGTTTGTAAAGTAGATTCAATACTTCCTCCTCCAGCTTCTGCTTGAGAAATATATGCTAATGTAGATGAATTTTGTGTTGCTTGATTTAAAGCAATATCTCCAGATCCTGGATCTTGTGCTACGTTACTAGTATCAAAAGAATAATTAAATGAGTTACCTCCAAAGTTACCATCTGTACCTTGGACACCTTGTACACCTTGTGCACCTATTTCACCTTTTTCACCTTTTACTCCTGTTATACCTTGAATACCTTGTGCTCCTGTTATACCTTGGGCACCTATAGCACCTTGTATTCCTTGAGTACCTTGAGTACCTGTAGTACCTTGATCTCCTGTAACACCCTTTTCACCTTTTATACCAGTTACACCTTGAGCACCTGTATCTCCATCTGTTCCTTGTGTTCCAGTTGTACCTTGTGTTCCTGTTGTACCTTGAGAACCTAATGTTCCATCAGTACCTTGTATACCTTGTATACCTTGTATACCTAATTCACCTTTTTGTCCTTTTACACCACCTACAGATGAACCACTAATACCTTGAACACCTTGAGCACCTTGAGCACCTATTGTTCCTGTTTCACCTTGTGTTCCTGTTATACCTTGTGTTCCTGCTCCTGTTATACCTTGGATACCTTGAGTACCCTGAGTACCTGTTGTTCCTTGTGTTCCTGTTATACCTTGAGTACCAGTTACACCTTGAGAACCTACAAGTCCATCTGTACCTTGTGTTCCAAGTGTACCTTGAATACCTTGAGTACCTTGAGTACCTATATCTCCTGTATTACCTTGAATACCTTGTGCACCTACTGTACCTTGAGCTCCAATTTCACCTTTTGTTCCTGTAACACCTTGATTACCTGTTATTCCTTGGATTCCTTGTGCACCTGTTACACCAACTTCTCCTTTTGTCCCTGTTATACCTTGTATACCTTGTGCACCTATTGTACCTTGAACTCCTACTTCGCCTTTTGTTCCTGTTACACCTTGAATACCTTGAACACCTTGAACACCAGTAATACCTTGAATACCTTGTGTTCCATCTGTACCTTGAGTACCAGTTATTCCTTGTGTACCAGTTTCACCTTGTGTTCCAGTTATACCTTGTAAACCTTGAGCTCCAATCTCTCCTTTTTCTCCTTTTTGACCAGCATCACCAACTTCACCCTTTGTTCCTTTTTCACCAGTTATACCTTGTATACCTTGTGTTCCTGTAATACCCTGTGTTCCTTGTGTTCCATCAGTACCTTGAGTACCTATTGTTCCTTGAATACCTTGTGTTCCATTAGTACCTTGTGTTCCATTAGTACCTTGTGTTCCAGTTGTACCTTGAGTACCAATTGTTCCTTGAGTACCTTGTGTACCTGTAATTCCTTGTGCTCCTACTTCTCCTTTAGTACCTGTTATACCTTGAACACCTTGAACCCCTATTGTTCCTTGAGTACCTTGTGTACCAATTGTTCCTTGTGTACCAGTAGCACCTTGAGGTCCAAAAATACCTTGAACACCTTGTGATCCTTGTACTCCAGTAATACCCTGAGTACCAGTTTCTCCTTGAGCACCTAGTTGACCTTTTTGTCCTTTTTCTCCTATTTCACCTTTTTGTCCCTTTGCTCCACCACCAGCTACAAATGTTAAGTTACCAGCACCATCGGTTCCGATTACTTGTCCATTTATTCCGTCTACTGTTGGGTAGGTTAAATCAGCAATTAAGGCTGAACTTGCTGTAACTGCAGTAGTTACATTTAATGTATTCAACGCAGCGTTAGATCCGCTGGTTATTAATTTTTTCCAATTTGGCATAATCTCGTTTTATTATGGTTGGTTAATCACAATGATCCCACTTCCGTAAGGCCTATAATAAGCTATTTGATTATAAATATATAGAATGGATTAACTATTGAATTCCTTTCTGTAATTTTTCAATTTGAGATTGTTGTACCTTTATAGCCTCAACTAATAATGGAACTATTTTTTCATAATTAACAGCTTTATAACCATTTTCACGAGTTGTAACTGCTAAAGGTAAAACTTCTTCAATTTCTTGTGCTATAATTCCTATATCATTACCTGAATGACCATGAATTGTTTTTTTCTCTAATTCTGTTAAAGGTTTCCATGAAAATTCTACACCACTAATTTGTTTTATTTTTTCAATTGCATTGTCAATAGGGTTAATATTTTCTTTTAATCTTCTATCGGATGTTGAATAGGCTACTATATCATTTGTTGCATCTATTCTACCTGCAGTACTATTTAACATGGAAGTTCCACCTACGGTTAAAGCTCCTGATTCAACTAATACTTTTGTAGAATCTAATCTTANTATTGAATTACCATTTGGACATTCTATACTTAAATCTCCTGATCCTTGTTGAACTAATTGGCCAGTACCATTTGTACCTGAATTTCTAAAAAATCTTAATCCTGGAGATGTACCATTGTCAGTAATTAAATCTAAATATGCTGAATTTGTAGCATTACCTGAATTTTTACCTAATGTTATTTGGTTTTGAGACTGATTAGCATTTATAAACAACTGACCACTTGAAAATGTCATTGTAGACTCTGCATCAGCTGAAGTTGAAGTTGTAGCTGTTAATACTCTTCCATCAACTGCATTTGAAATAACAATTGGTGCTCCTGTTGAACCTTGGGCACCTTTTTGTCCTGCTGATCCATTCGTACCAGAAATACCTTGTGAACCCGTTATTCCTTGAACTCCTTGTACACCTGGATTTCCTTGTCCACCTTGTCCACCTTGTAAACCAGTTATACCTTGAGCACCTTGTCCTCCTTGTCCACCTTGTGAACCCGTTATTCCTTGAGCACCTTTAGCACCTTGTCCACCTTGTGAACCAGTTATACCTTGGGTACCAGTTATACCTTGTAAACCTTGTCCACCTTGTCCACCTTGTGAACCAGTTATACCTTGTGTGCCTGTTATACCTTGTAAACCTTGTCCACCTTGTCCACCTTGAGCACCTTTAGCACCTGTTGTTCCAGTAATACCTTGTATACTTATACCTTGTATACCTTGTATACCTTGCCCACCTTGGGCACCTTTAGCACCTGTTATACCTTGAGCCCCTGTTGTTCCAATAATACCTTGTGCTCCTGTTAAACCTTGTGTTCCTTGAATACCTTGTATTCCTTTAATACCTTGAATACCTTGAGTACCTTGAGTACCTTGAGTACCTTTATCACCTGTTACTTGAAATGCTAATACACAATTATCTGTATTACTAAATGGAGATGCATCTGATGATTGCTCTGATGAAACAGTTAATTGATACCATTCAACTGAACCACCTGATACTGCTTGTACTCCTGTTATTTGAAATAATATAAAGTCATTAGTATCTGCTGCTTCTGATACTCTAACATGACCCTTTATTGTAGATGTAGAACTTTGTATAGTGGTCATAAAAGATTCTATACTATTTCCATTGCCATCTGTAACATCAACATACATTGCTGTTGATGAATTTTGTGTTGTATTATTTAATTTAAATTTTCCTGGTCCTGGGTCAGTATTTAATGTTGATCCAGAAAATTCATAATCAAATGCTGCTCCTCCAAAATTACCTTCTGTACCTTGAGTACCACTTATACCTTGAATACCTTGAACCCCTGTTATACCTTGAGTACCTTGAGTACCTGCTCCAGTTGTACCTTGAACACCTTGAGTACCTGTTATACCTTGTATGCCTTGAGCACCAGTAAGACCTGTATCTCCTGTAGTTCCTTGTATTCCATCTATACCTTGAACTCCTACTTCACCTTTTATTCCTATTATACCTTTCTGTCCTTTTATACCTTGTGCCCCAGCTATACCTTGTACACCTTGTGCTCCTACTTCTCCTTTAGCTCCCTTACTACCATCTGTACCACTTATGCCTTGAATACCTTGTGCTCCTGTTATACCCTGTGCTCCTGTTATACCTTGAGTACCAGTTATTCCTTGTGCACCTGTTATGCCTTGTGCACCAGTTTCACCTTTTTCACCTGCTTCACCTTTCTGTCCTTTTATACCAAGTATACCTTGGGCTCCAATTTCACCTTTTTCTCCTTTAGCTCCTTTAATACCTTGAATACCTTGATCACCAGTTATACCCTGTGTTCCTTGAGTACCCGTTATACCTTGGGTACCAGTTATACCTTGGGTACCTTGAATACCTTGTACACTTATACCTTGTATACCTTGTATACCTTGAGTACCAATTTCTCCTTTTTGTCCTTTTTCACCTACAAAACCTTGAATACCTTGTGTTCCTTGAATACCTTGAACACCTTGAATGCCTTGAATACCCTGTGTTCCTGTAATACCTTGTGTACCTTGAGTACCTTGAAGACCAGTTGTGCCTTGAGGTCCAAATGATCCAGTTACACCTTGAATACCTTGTATTCCAGTTTGACCTTTTTGGCCTTTTTCTCCTATTATACCTTGTGCTCCTTGATCTCCTGTAATACCTTGAACACCTTGTGTTCCAGTTTGGCCTTGTATACCTTGGGTACCTTGAATACCTTGTAAACCCGTTCCAGTTATACCTTGAGTACCTTGTGTTCCTGTTATACCTTGAACACCTTGTATACCAATTGTTCCTTGTATGCCTTGAGTACCTTGTGTACCAGTAATACCTTGAGAACCAGTTCCACCATCAGTACCTTGTATACCTTGTGGTCCTGTTGTTCCTTGTATTCCTTGAACACCTTGTACACCAGTAATACCTTGAGTACCAGTAGTACCTTGGGCACCTAATTCTCCTTTTTGTCCTTTTTCACCTGTTATACCTTGTGCTCCTGTTATTCCTTGAACACCTGTTATTCCTTGTGTTCCCTTTGTTCCTGTAGGTCCTGTAGGTCCTATAGTTCCTGCTGTACCTTGTGTACCTGTAGTACCTTGTGGTCCAGTTATACCTTGTGGTCCTGTTACACCTTGAATACCTTGGGTACCTTGTGCACCAGTAATACCTTGAGAACCTATAGTAGCATCATAATATAAAACCCCTGTATCTGTATCTGCTACTACTGCTTTTAATAAACCAGAAGCAGATGGAACAGTTTTAATATTTTTTATTGTAACATTATCAGCTGCTGTTGCTAAATGAAAAGTTGTAGATCCAGATACTTCTAAAGAACCTGATATTCCTATCTCATACCCAACCGTAGAGGAAGGGTTAAACGCATCAAATGATTGTGAAACCTGTAACGCCTCAATAGTTTGTCCAGTTACTACACCAGTTTTAGTTATTTTATTTAATGCCATGTTATTATCTATTAACTATAAATATAAATTTCTCCAGCTGTGTCAACATACATATTTCCTGCTTTTTGGAATTTTACTGAACCTGATAATGAATTATTATCTGCTATTGCAGCAACATATTGTGTAGGTGTAAAACTTGCTCCAGAACCTGGATTAAAAGAACTTGTAAAACCCCATCTTAATTGAACTGCATCCCAAGCTAATAATTCTGTATCTGCTGGACCTGTTTGTTGAACTGCTATACCTCCATCTCCATTTGCAGTTGAACCAGACGCTAATCTAATAAATCTATCTGCAACATCCAAGTTATCTTGATGTTGGAATGAAGCTGTTCCTTGTACTGTTAAATTTCTGGTTACAACTAAATCTCTTCCTACTGAAGCATCATTTCCAACTGTTAGGTTTTGTGATACTAATAAATTATTACCTACAGATGCTGTTGGGATTGTTAAAAAGTTATTAAACGATACTGCACCTGCTGTGACTGAAAAATCATTTGAATCAAATGAAGCAATACCTTTATTTGTTGCAGTAGCATCTTCACCAGATATTGTTACAGTATTATTTGATCCTGAAGTGTCAATACCTTCTCCAGCTAATATATTTAATGCTTGTGTTTTTAAATTTACACTTCCTGATCCTAAAGAAGCAGTATACATTAATGTTGATGCTATTCCAGTTAATCCCGAACCATCTCCTTCAAATGAACCACTAAATGATCCACTAAAATCTCCTGATGCTGTTGTAGCTGTTAATTGTAATTTATTTATTACTGCAGTTGTTGATCCTAATCCTATAACAGTATTACCTACTGTAAAACTAGATGTTGCTAATGAAGCAGTTGGTAAACCACCATCTTTAACTTTTAATGACCCACCTGAAATTTCTATAGTGTTACCGTCTACTTGAACCCCTATTGCTGTTCCCCCACCACCAAATACTGCTTGTGCTGCATCTGTTACTGAAGAAGATAATTGTACAGGAGTAATACCATCATTATTTACTTGCAACCCATTTATTGACGATGTTAATGTAGTTCCATTGAGATTAACTGCTACCGTTTGTGCTGCACTACCATCATATGAAAACGTAGTTATGCTAGTATTTCCGTTGGATATAGCGTTTCCTACTTTTGTAGCAAATGATGAAGTACCTACAAAATTAGGTGCTGTTACAGTTCCTGCAGCAGTAATAGCATTTACTCCTGTTATATTAGATGCTGTAGCTCCTAATGCAATTGAATCAGTACCCAACATTAATGAATCAAATGGTATTTTTGATGCTGTTACTCTTGTTAGTTTTGAACCATCTCCTTCAAATGAACCACTAAATGATCCAGATCCACCTGTTGCTACTCCACTACCTGTACTAAATGATTCAAATACTGAATCTGCTGCTATACCATAAGGTGATAGAGCATAACCTGGCGATATAGCAATATCACCTGAACTATAAATTGGGGAAATTGATTGGCTAAATGATTGTTCTGCTATTGCAAACGTAGTGTTTGAAGAAACCATTGTGGTTGAAGCAGGGAATGCATTTATTCCATTTACACTTGCACTTATATAAAATGAAGCATTTACATTATTTGTTCTACTTCCAAATTTTGTTATTTTTAATTGGGCATAATCACCTGTTACAGGAGAGCCAGGAGCTGCTGTTGTTGCTAAAGGTAAAACTAAAGCATAAGTATTTTGATCTGCTTTAAATA